>Ga0115005_10000917_pt1 | contig 23118 bp, 23 predicted proteins | sample ArcOceMetagenome_FD_87163 | JGI IMG/M metagenome (GOLD analysis project Ga0115005, IMG submission 87163) | Marine eukaryotic phytoplankton communities from Arctic Ocean - Arctic Ocean - Greenland ARC118M Metagenome | ecosystem: Environmental > Aquatic > Marine > Oceanic | place: Arctic Ocean...
CGATGGCACGGGCCATGTATTGGTTATGACTCATGGCGCGATCTCAGGGTCGTCAGCCAAGATGTCCAACTGCGCTTCATTCTTACGGCTATCATGGCGAATGCGATCAATTTCTTGACGAAACTCATCAATATCTTGGAATTTACGGTACACAGAGGCGAAACGCACATAGGCCACTTGGTCGAGTTTACGTAGCTCGTCCATGACCAGCTCACCTACTAAGCGGCTTTTGACTTCACGCTCACCAGTGGCACGCAACTTGGCCATAATATGTAAAATGGAAGCTTCGATGTCTTCAACGCTAACAGGGCGTTTTTCTAGGGCGCGCTGCATACCAGCACGGAGCTTTTGCTCATCGAAAGGAACACGGGTGCCATTGGTTTTAACCAATTTGGGCATCAGTAATTCGGCGGATTCAAAGGTGGTATAACGCTCATCACAGGCTTGGCACTGGCGTCGACGACGAACCTGTTCGCCTTCGGCCACTAAGCGCGAATCGATCACTTTTGTATCTTGTTCACCGCAGAACGGACAGCGCATGGCGAATCCTGTGTTAAAGAGCTAAAAATAGGGGCGAAATTATACCTGTTTTAGGTCACCGAGGAAACTGGCAAACACAGTGTTCAGCCCAGTTATGGTGGGAGTTTACAAATCATGGATATGGGTTAGCACGAAGGCCTGCAATGCAATCTTGTCATTGGCCGGCAAATCATGGAACTGAAGCCCCACCGATAAGCCCTTTTCGATGGCATTTAGGGACCTTACCGTAGCAGGTACCGTCATCTCGTACTCGATCCCTGTTACGTTGATAGTGAAAATCAGCCGTATTTCATCGTTGGTATTAAACTCAAACGTGCGCCCCAATATCCGAGCGCCATTTAGGCTTAAGTCTACAATTTTCGCTGTGGTGTGCTTTTTCTCACCCTCGGCACTAAATTCTACCCGAGAGACCACGTCCACATCGGCTCGTACATTCTGACGCACCTCACCAATAATGACCTTCTCGGGCATTTTTAGATGCATATGAGGGAAAGGCAACTTAGTTGGATGGAGCACCTCAGACTGAAAGGCGCAAGCACTGCTTTTACGACCATAGAAAAATCGTACATTCACCTTATCGCCAATTCTCACCCCTCGCCCAGCAGGCATGGTTACCAGCACAGAAGCATTACGGCGATAGCCCACTAATACCGATTTATCGCGGTCATCCGTATATCCTTCGAACTCAAGCTGCAGTAGCTGGCCAGGACTCAGCTTAAGGTCCATGAAATCCGTGCTATTTTCGTCCATAAAACTGGATATTCCACCTATTCTTTATATACAGTGTAGTTGGATTTTTTTAAGGTTTGATAGAAAGATTTGAATTAGCCATTTTAAGGAAGGGCACACAATAGGTGAGTATCTTGCGATTTATTGTCGGCTTTATGCTCGTAACGCTTTTGACATGCTCAAATAAAAATACCTACAAGCAATCAAGCACAACCAATGCTTGGAAAAGACGGACACCATAGATTGCAATGAGATTGGTGGCTATCCAACGTATAAGAAAAACGTGACGAACGACTTAAATCAAAAGAATAAAAAAAGCCCGAGATAACTCGGGCCCTGCACGGGTTAAATGTACAATCAAAAATCGTTATTGGTTAAGCATGATTTGTGGGGCAAAACCCATACCCCAAATAATCACAGTTGCTGCCATCATACCGACTAAGCCACACAGACCTACCGTTAAGATAGAACTGGCAAAGATAAAGCCGCGTTCTTCAGGGATATTCATAAAAATAGGCACACCCGCATACAAGAGATAAACCGTATAAGAGACCGCAGCCATTACCACGAACACATCAAGCCATAGTATCGGGATGAGTCCAATGATCCCGGAAAGGAACATAGGGGTGGAAGTAAACGTGGTAAATAACAAGCATCTTTCAAGACTGGCTTCAGCACCAAATGTGCGCTCCATCCAATATGTGGTATAGGCAATAAAAAACATTCCGGCTAGCAACGCCAAATAGAATGCCCCCGCCAGAGGCAGTGCTGACTCGAAGCTAAGGTAATAGAATTCTTTACCGACAAAACTCCACCCCACCTGCGTGGTGCCCACCAGCAAAGCAAAGGGCGGAATGGCCGCTAAAAACAATAGATGGGTAAGATAGATATGACCCAGCGAATGGTCTTCTCTTTTAATTGAGTCCCACTCCGATTTTGGGTGATACATCAATCCGAACATGTGTTGTAAATACATAACCTTCCCCTGATTTGGTTGGCTGTTTTTGTTCAGTGAAGCGTACGACTAGGGAATACCCTCGCTTATATTTTGTATTTAAATAACAATGAATATCATTGTTTGGACAGTATCTACGACCTCCTATTGCTGTCCTGTTATCATCTATAAATATTGGCTAACAGACCACTAAAATGCAATTAACTGCACATAATGATCCAATAACAACGCCGCAAATAACCATAAAATATATATGATGGAATACTTAAAGGTTTTACGTGCATTCGCATCCGAAGGATTACACCACATACGATAGGTAAGCCACGTGAAACGGGCATTGATATACGTCGTAATCACAAGATAAACCAAGCCTTGGGTGCCTAGTAAAACCGGCCCAATACTCACCACACATAACAGCAAGCAATAAAGCCAAGCCTGAAACGCGGTAAATTCAATTCCATGGGTGACAGGTAACATGGGCACACCCGCCTTGGCATAATCGTCCCGCTTATAAATGGCTAGCGCCCAAAAATGTGGAGGGGTCCAAGTGAAAATAATCAACACCCATAACAAAGCCTCGGGCCCAACTTGGCCAGTCACAGCGCAATAACCTAATAAAGGCGGCATGGCACCTGCTAGACCCCCAACCGTTATATTTTGAGGGGTGGCAGGCTTTAGCCACAAACTATAAACCACGCCATAGGCAAACATGGAAGCCACAGACAGCACACTGGTCAGTAAATTGGTTTGCCAGTATAAAAGGGCTGCACCAAACAATAACAAGCTCATCGAAAATACAAATGCCGATTCAGCACTGACCTTACCAGTGGCCACAGGGCGACGTTTAGTACGCTGCATTTGTGTATCACGATAACGATCCACTAGGTGATTTAATACCGCACCACTCATTGCACAAGCACCCACACCCACCAGGGTATAAAATAATTTCAAAAATTGAATATTCATGTCACTGGCAAGTAAAAAACCCACCATTACAGTGAACAACATCACCACAACAACTTTGAACTTTGTTAAAGCGAAATAGTCTTTAATCGTCGCCGAATATTTTAAACTGCCTTGCCAAATATTAATCTTTTCCATAACGCACCTTTTATTATTTTTAGTGGCTAAGCGAGTAGCTCTTGTGCTATTTCGTCAGGTTCTTCTTCAACTTGGGGTACAGTTAAACCGTTAAGTGCACTCATCCATAGCAGCATTGCAAATGTGTTATGCAATAACGCTAAACTCAATGGCAACAATAAAACCGCATTTAAAATACCTAAAACAACTTGAATACTTAACAGCCCAAAACACAGCATGATTGCACGCCGCTGCAACGATTGTTTGACCGCCACATAAATAAACATCAACACAACCGCTAACGCGCCTAAACGGTGTAACCATTGGATCCCCATACGCTGCTGATTTGATCCAATTCCCCCTAGATATTCATCACCATCTACCATGGGTGAATGCAGAACTTCGCTGGTAATCTCCACCCACATACGTCCTTGGCAAGTTGGAAAATCAGGGCAAGCCAAGCCGGCGTAATGACTGGATGTCCATGCGCCTAGTGCCATTTGCAAAAAGATAACAAGAGCAAATCCGCTCCATACTGATTTCCATTTTGGCTCTGTATTCGTCTTAATTGTGCGCCAAATCAAAAACTGAACCCCAATTGTGATAGCGCCACCTAACAGATGCGCACTGACCACTGGTGGCCATAAACGCAGCGTCACCGTCCACATACCGAACAAACCTTGTAGTACAACCCAAGCACACAAAAATACAGCCAACCAGCGTGCAGCTCCAAGATAACGCGGCCAAATTAAAAACGCCTGAATTAAAATACTCAGCCCCAATAAACTCGCCACATATCGATGAATCATTTCCATCCATGCCTTACCTGAATCAAATTGCCATTGAGTAAATGCCATGGCAGCCTCATTGGACACAGGAAAAGGATGGCCATAACACACAGGCCAGTCAGGACAACCTAAACCCGCATCTAAGAGACGAGTTAACGCACCAAGTGTAATGACGATTAACGTCATGAAGATATTCATTAATGCAAAGCGGCTCATGCTCACCTCACCTTATCGTTATTTTTATTATTGAGTGTTATGCTTTAGTAGAACTTTTAAATCTTTTAGTAACTTATACGCGCCATCATCACTTGCTTGATATGACAGCAAGACCAAGCCTTTTGGGTTAGCGATGAACAGGCCATTATCCATTATTCGCAAATCTTCTAGGTTAGTTGAAGTCAGGGTGATTTTGTCTTGATTTTTACCCAACGCCATTTTTACCCGCTGCAGTAAATTAAACCAAGCATCACAATTAGGCTGACAATCTTGATTCCGCCACAATACCTGCCAACTTGAATCAAGTGGTTGTTCTACATAATAAGTATTTTCTAACCATTCACCCCGGGCTTTATCAGCAATATTTTGCTTGCTGTCCAAAAGCACAACCGACACAGCAAAGGGTGTTACCAAAACAAGTAACATTAGAATTAAGGGCAATTTACGCATGTGCATTCCCTCGCTTTAAGCTAGCAATAAATAAAATAAAAATTCCACAAATACCTAGCAGAAGCCACTGCACAGCATAAGCTTGATGTCGATGATGACTCAAATAGGATGATTTTTTTGGTTGAGGCGATAGCAAGCCACCACCTGACTGCTGAATGAATATTTCAGATGATACATTCGCATTAAGTAACTGCGAGAAGTACTTTTCATCAATAAACTGGATTCTATTGCGCACAGGGTCTTGCAAGCGGTTATTTAACAATAATGGCTTATGGTGTTGCTTCAGTACACCATCGATTTGTACAACACCTTTCACCTCGTTTACCTTGGGCAGGGTATCTCGCTCAGCGTAGGCGATGAAGCCACGATTAACTAAGTAATACTGTCCATCATAGAGAAATGGCGTTATCACTGCATAACCGACTTTACCGTCTAGGGTTTGATTATCAAGGTAGTGGTTGTGTTCGTTAAGAAACAGACCTTGCATATGGAGAGTTTGTGCAACAGGAGCTTGATAGAATACGGATTTTTGATACTGCCAAAAGCTTGCACTCATACAAATAGCAATACCCAACAGCATAATAAAGCTATAAAGTGGCTTTATTACAAAGTGCCAGTTCCGATTCACATTCACAATAGAAGGATTCGTCATGCTTAAGGCTCTCATCCTGTTATTTTTATTATTTAGTATTGGTGCACTATTTTATGGATTCTTTCATCTAATGACGGCACCAAAAAGCTCCGAGAAAACATTTAAAAGCTTAAGGTACCGAGTAATTTTTGCCGCCTTTACTATTATTCTTATTGGCTTATTCTTTTTTATGGAGCACTACTCATGATTCATAAAAGATTTAGAAGCGAAGGGTGAACCTTCGCTTTTCCTAAAACACATAAACAAATGTAAACAACAACAACCACACCACGTCAACGAAGTGCCAATACCAAGCAGCTGCTTCAAAACCAAAGTGATCATCCGGTGTGAAATGGTCATTCTTAACACGCCAGTACATAACAAAGATCATGATCGCACCCAATGTCACATGGGCACCGTGAAAACCAGTCAGCATAAAAAATGTGGAGCCGTAAATACCGCTATTAAGCGTTAAATTCAAATCATTCATGGCGTGACCATATTCATAAATCTGAACACACATAAACGCCACACCTAATGCGAGAGTAACGCTAATCCATCTTAACGTACCCGCCTTATTTTCAGCGCGTAAGCAATGATGTGCGAGGGTCAGAGTGACACTGGAGATAATTAAAAGAACGGTATTTAAAAAAGGCAATTTCCAAGCGTCAATGACACCCATGGCACCAGGAAACGTATTCATATCCGGTGTGGTTAATAATGGCCAGTGAGCTACAAAGCCGTCCCACAACATATTGGCCTCACCTTTTGCACCTTCACCGCCCAACCATGGCACGGCAAACATACGGGCATAGAAAAGGGCGCCAAAGAACGCGGCAAAAAACATCACTTCAGAAAAAATAAACCAGCCCATGCTGAATCGAAAAGACCGTTTCAGTTGATCGCTATTCAAACCTCGCAAGCCTTCATTGACGACCTCACCAAACCAGCCAAACAACATATACAGCATTAGAAAGCCAGAAATGACAGCCAACACCACAGAGCCTGTACCAACATGCCCTTGGCTACTTTCGTGGATGATAGAGGCCATTGAAAATAGCGTTAAAAAAACCGCCACTGCGCCAAAAATAGGCCAATGACTACGTGCCGGAACATAATACTTAGGTGTGTTCAAAATGTACCTCCTAGGGTTTCACTTTGATAAAGTCGATACGAGAGTGATAAGTGATTCACTTCTTTTGGCGCTTTAGCACTTAAAGTTACCTGTAGAGGTAACTTCATGGTTGACTTCGCTGGCACCACTTGTTGGGTAAAACAGAAACACTCTATCTTAACCAAATACTCTGCCCATTCTCCTGGCGCCACACTGGGCACCGCCTGAATAGTCACTGGATAATCATAAGGGTTGGTTAATTCATAATAGGTGGTTATCAGCCGCCCTGCCTGTAATTCCAAATGTTTATTTTCTGGTTGGAACTGCCATAAATCTCGGCTATCGGCATCGGCCAGCATTTGCAGGTTAGCGGTCTGAATACCATCTTCATTAATTAATGAATTAATATCACCTGAAAAAACTTCATAGTTTTTCCCGTTTAAGCCTGTCACTTCACAAAAAATGTCATACAGGGGCACCATGGCAAAACCAAAACCAAACATGAAGATCGGTACTAATGATAATTTCCATGGCGACATTTTTTTCATGATTTCACTCCTATCACTTCACCACGGGTGGTTCTTGGAAGGTATGATAAGGCGCAGGACTCGGGATTTCCCATTCTAAACCCGTTGGCTCGTCCCATACCTTATCGGTGGCTTTTTCACCCTTTCCACCTATGGTGGTACGCCACAGGTTGTATACAAATATCAACTGACTCAAACCAAATATGAATGCACCAACTGAAACAATGGCATTAAAGTCTGCAAACTGTAATGCGTAATCGGGAATACGACGAGGCATGCCGGCTAAACCAATAAAGTGCATTGGGAAGAAGGTGATATTGACACCAATAAAACTTAACCAGAAGTGCCATTTGCCTAGCGTTTCGCTGTACATACGTCCACACCACTTAGGCAGCCAGTAGTACACTCCTGCCAGAATACTAAACAGCGCACCAGGTACTAACACATAATGAAAGTGTGCCACTACAAAATACGTATCGTGATATTGAAAATCCGCAGGGGCAATAGCCAGCATCAATCCACTTAAGCCACCAATGGTAAACAGCACCACAAATGCGATGGCAAATAACATGGGGGTTTCAAACGTCATGGAGCCACGAAACATAGTCGTTACCCAGTTAAATACTTTCACCCCGGTTGGCACAGCGATGAGCATGGTGCTGTACATAAAGAATAACTCACCCACTAACGGCAAACCCACAGTAAACATATGGTGTGCCCACACAATAAAACTTAATACCGCAATCGAGGCCGTCGCCCACACCATAGAGGTGTAACCAAATAAAGGCTTACGACTAAAAGTGGAGATAATGTGCGAGACAATGCCGAACGCTGGCAAGATCATGATGTACACTTCTGGGTGTCCAAAGAACCAAAATACATGCTGAAACAAAACAGGGTCACCACCACCGGCCGCATCAAAGAATGACGTACCAAAATGGATATCCATCAACATCATCGTCACCACACCCGCTAACACAGGCATGACGGCAATTAATAAAAATGCCGTAATCAACCATGTCCAAACGAATAATGGCATCTTCATAAAGGTCATGCCTGGGGCACGCATATTAAAGATGGTAACGATGACGTTCACTGCGCCCATAATGGAACTGATGCCCATGATGTGAACACTGAATATAAAGAACGTAACACTGGGAGGCGCATAACTGGTTGATAGCGGTGCATAGAAGGTCCAACCGAAGTTAGGTGCACCACCGTCCATAAATAAAGTACAAAGCAACATACCAAACGCAAATGGCAACAACCAAAACGACCAGTTATTAATGCGCGGTAGCGCCATGTCTGGAGCACCAATCATCATCGGCACAAGCCAGTTAGCTAGGCCAACAAACGCAGGCATAATGGCACCAAACACCATAATTAAACCGTGCATAGTGGTCATTTGATTAAAGAAGTTGGGGTCCACCAATTGCAAACCCGGCTGAAATAATTCAGCTCGAATCACAAATGCCATGGTGCCACCAATCAATAAAGAACCCAGCGCCAGTAACAGGTACATGGTGCCAATATCTTTATGGTTTGTTGTATAAACCCAGCGTAAAAAACCTTTATCTGGGCCATGATGATGGTCTGCTGATTCTATCGCGTGCGACATAATGGCCTCCTATTTACCAGATTCTTTTTGTTGCTTAACTTGCTTAGGTGTTGCCATATCGCCCTTATCATTACCCCAAGCATTACGCTCATAAGTAACAACCGCTGCAATATCACTCACGCTTAACTGTTCTGCGTAGGCGCCCATGGCGGTGCCTTTTTTACCATTGAGTACAATATCGATATGATCAGCAATTTCCCCAAGTGCGATTTTACTGCCCGCTAATGCAGGGAACACCGGCGGCATACCACTACCATTTGCTTGGTGACAGGCAGCGCAGTTGCTCTTATAAACATTTTCACCTTGCGCCATAAGTTCTTCAAAGCTCATCTCTTTCACTTCGCGAGCAGCCGCTTGTGCAATGGCTTGCTCGGTAATCCAAGTTGCATACTCTTCTTTCGAAACGGCTTTGACCACAATCGGCATGAAGCCATGGCCCTTGCCACATAATTCAGTACACTGGCCGCGGTATATGCCAGGCTTATCGATAATGGTCCAAGACTCGTTGATAAAGCCCGGGATAGTATCTTTTTTCACAGCTAGATCTGGCACCCACCAAGAGTGGATCACGTCTTTTGCGGTAAGCAGGAATCGAATTTTTGTATCCACCGGTACTACCAACGGGTTATCCACTTCGAGCAAATAGTTTTCACCTTTTGCTTCTTTATTATTGATTTGTTCTTGGGGTGTCGTAAGAATGGAGAAGAAATCCACATCTTCATTAAGATAGGTGTAACGCCACTTCCACTGATAACCGGTTACCTGGATATCAATCTCAGCATCTTCTGCGTCATACATATCAATAAGCGTTTGCGTGGCGGGAATGGCCATCACTACTAAGATGATTAATGGGATAAGCGTCCAAAGAATTTCCACCGTGGTGCTTTCATGAAAGTTTGCTGCTTTCGCGCCGCGGCTTTTACGATGATAAATAATGCTGTAAAGCATGACACCAAAAACGACCACAGCAATCGCCACACAGATATAAAATATCGTCATGTGTAAACCGTGAACATTTTGACTTAATTGGGTAACACCCTCTGTCATATTCAAACCCCATTCAGCAAACGCAGAATGAGCATTGGATAGTAAGAGTAAAGCGGATACAGCAGAAATTCCCACTCGTCTCATGGGACCTCCTCAGCATGACTTTCATTATTTTTATATTTATGTCACTTGAGTATAGCAATGCAATTTAAAAGAAGAAGGATATATAAAGCGTATTTGCGTTTATTTTTAGACAACTCAAGCCGTTTTAACCCTTATTTTTAAGGCTTTACACATAATAAGCCAAAAAGCATTTAGTTTTTTTATTGGCCTTTTTTATGCATAGATAACTTTCATTGACTTCCTTTTCTAATGATAAAGTCGCAATAAAATTTAAATATTTTTTAGTATCTATTCACCATAAAACGCATAAAGTTTGTAATCTTGATTCATTGCTACACTCATAACATTCATCCAACGGAGTCACATTATGACAATAAGAATCGGCATTAATGGTTTTGGCCGCATCGGTCGTTTAGCGCTTCGTGCGTGCTTAGAAAGAGATGATATTAACGTGGTTGCTATTAATGACTCAATGAGTAGTGAATACATGGCATATTTGCTTCGCTATGACTCAACCCACGGTCAATTAAGACAAGAAATTCATGCCAAAGATAATTTTTTACTGATTAATGATCAAACCATCAACATCAGTCATGAGGTGAATCCTCCTTCATGTTATTGGGGAGAACACCAATGCGATGTGGTACTGGAATGCACGTGGAAATTCACCACACTTCAACTGGCCAGTGGTCACATCCAAGCCGGGGCGAAGAAAACCATTATCAGCGCTCCTTCCAGTGATGCCCCCATGTATGTCATGGGCGTTAATCATGAATCTTACAAAGCAGAACAAACCGTTATCTCCAATGCCAGTTGCACCACAAACTGCCTAGCACCTGTTGCCAAGGTATTGAATGATCAGTGGGGGATCGTAGAAGGTCTAATGACCACGGTGCATGCCGTCACCGCTTCACAGCGCACCGTTGATAGCTCCATCGAAAGTGATTGGCGTGGCGCTCGCTCCATGGGTAATAACATTATTCCAAGCACCACTGGCGCGGCAAAAGCGGTTGGCAAAGTCATTCCTGAACTGGATGGAAAGTTCACGGGTATGGCTTTTCGCGTTCCCACCACCGATGTATCCGTTGTGGATTTGACCGTACGCTTAAAGAAACCTGCCAATATTGATGAGATCAAACAAGAGATACAAAGAGCCAGCCAAGCTGAACTCAAAGGCATATTGGCTTATACGGAAGACTTAGTGGTCAGCAGTGATTTTATCCATGATGCACACAGTGCCATATTTGATGCTAATGCCTGTATTGCGCTTAACGATCACTTTATAAAAATTGTGGCCTGGTACGACAATGAATGGGGCTATGCCAACCGCTTAGTGGATTTGGCTTGTTATGCATCTAAATTAGGTGATGATACGTAAACCCTATATGGATACTAAAAACTTAGACAAAATCGCACTTTTCCCCATACCCAACTGCGTGGTCTTTCCGGGCATGGTGTTTCCTCTGCATGTATTTGAACCCAGATATCGTGCAATGGTAAGCCAATGCATTGAAGAACGCATGCCGCTGGCCATTTGTCATACAGAAAAAGTTATTCATGAGACTTCACCTGCACAAAACAAAGCAGAAGCACTCACTCGCAATCAAGACACTTACAAGCCTTATCCTATTTTTAGCGCGGGATTATGTGAGCTGGTCAGTAAAACAGAAGATGGCCGCCTACTGGTGAATGTATATATTGACCGCCGCTTGGAGCTGGTTGAAGAAAGCCAAACGCTTCCCTTTAAAGTAGCTCTGTGTCGCCCGTATCTTGATACCGTCTTAAACGAAGACGAAATACAGCAAGCTGAAATCATTAAAGATAAAATCATTCATCGTTTAATTGCCTTTAGTGGAGGTGAGCCCAGTGTGGTTGAACGCTTAGAATCACCTGAATGGGCGGACAAACCCGCCAAGGATTTCAGCTTTGAAGTGTTTTCAATTATTCAATTAGATTCACAAATACAGCAAGCGATCCTTGAGGATCGATCTGCGCTGTCACGCTTAGAACAGGTTCTATCTGTTTTAAACCAAAGCTGATAGTTAAATCTGTCACCACAAGTCAAAGCCTGTCGCTAAATAACAATGTGTTTACATGTCATACGCGTAATACTAGAGGAATAATAATAAGATTGTGTTAAATCACACATAAAGGCTAAAACATGAGTGAATACAACATCAATGGTCTGGCGATCCCTTTATTTTTAGTCTTTATGCTCGTGGAGTACGTTTTTCTTCGCTTTACCGGTCGAAATCTGCATCGCTACAATGACAGCGTGACCAGTTTATCCATGGGGTTATGCTTATTGATTTCTGACGCCCTATTAAAAGCTTATACCTTTGCTATTTTTATATACCTTTGGGATCAGCATCGCCTTTTTGATTTCTCAAGTAGTGATCCGCTAACTTGGATCATCTTTTTCTTTGGTGTGGACTTCTGCTATTACTGGTTTCACCGACTGGCTCATGAAATCAACTTTTTATGGGGAGCCCATGTGGGGCATCACCAAAGCGAAGAATACAATTTAACTACAGCCTTAAGACAAAGCGCTTTTCAGTATGCATTTTCATGGGTCTTTTATTTACCGCTTGCGCTGTTTGGGTGTCCGCCTGAAGTGTTCTTGATTCAATTTATTATTCTTAAGCTTTATCAATTTTGGCTCCATACCCAGGCGGTTGATAAAGTACCTTTGGTTGAAGGTTTTTTATCAACCCCTTCCAGTCATCGCGTGCACCATGCAAAAAACCCAATGTATATTGATCGCAATTATGGTGGCACGCTGGTCATTTGGGATCGTATTTTTGGTACGTGGCAACCCGAGCTATCCAGCGAGGTCTGTCACTACGGCACCACAGCGCCCTTAACCACTCTCAACCCGATTAAAGCAAATCTTCAGCACTGGGCACTTTTAGCAAAAGACACCGCGCACACTCAGTTATGGCGAAATAAAATTAAACTATGGTTTCAACCAACCGGTTGGCGTCCAGATGATTGCCAAAGCAGGGATGTGAATACAGGCATGCTACAAAAAAGCGGCTGTGATAAACGAGAAAAGTACGACCCAAAAACCACAACCCCTGTCAATTGGTATGTGGGATTTTCAATGCTGCTGACCTTTATTGTCAGCGCTATGTTTGTATTTTTAGCGCCCACACTTCACTGGCATCAATTAGCTCTAGGGACTTTTTTGATACTCAGCGGCTTAGTCATAGCCAATGATTTATTGGAAAATCAAAAGCGTACGATCCCGATGGAAATGATACGTTTACCCATCATGGTATGGTTCGCATCCAGTCTCTGGTTGAGCACAGTCACCACTGAGATCGTTAACTCCATCCACATTAAGCGCCCAGCTATTGAAACCCTAAATTATGCCAGTACAGTGGCGCGATGGCCTTCATGGCATCCTCAGTCTAATCGAGTCTACGCACCTTCCAATAGGCCGTTAGTCTCTGGTGAGGGTTTTGAGGAGGATATTAATACACCCATTGGAATGAACCATTTGGTTTGGCGAGTACTAGAAAGCGAGCCAGGTTCTTTATGGCGAGCACAAGCCATTAATCAAAATAATGGGGTAGAGATAGAACTCTCTTATCGAGTGAAGGAGAAAGCGGGAATATCGCAGTTTGAGCGAACTCTCATCTATACCATGCCGAACTTTTTTCTAACTGCATTTAATGCTTTGTATTTCGAAAGACTTACTCAAGCGAAATCAAAAGATGCTTTAGAACGATTAAAGCAAGCAGTTGAATCAGCAAACTAAGCATCAGTATAAGGCCAACTCCAAGTCCATATTCACGCGATGACGGATGAATATCACAGTGGTATATTAGCGCTTTTACTGATGTAAAGGATTGCACCTATCGGCTTAATTATTTTACCAATGATGATCTTTTGGTTTGCGGCTTGCTTATATACCGCGCGTATGGGTTACCAGTTAATAAACGCTCACCCTTTTGTATCGTTTGGCTTGCCGCTTATTGTCATTACACTTGGGTGCATTGCCGCTTATGTGTATTTTGGTTTGGCGTCATTTAAAAGTCACAAAGAAGTTTGGGCATTTGAAATACCGCTTTTTTTCATGACAGGTAAAATCGCGATCGTGATGTTTTTATTAGCAGCAATGACCCACTTTTTCTTTGCATCTAACATTCAAAATGCTTACCTGTTAGCTGGTGTCTTTATCATCATGATGACCTTTTCCAGCGGAGCATTAATTGGCGCGTTCAGCTCGGATCATTTTATTCAAACACACAATATAAAAACCACTTATTAGACATCTCCGCCAGCTTTCACTAGGAAGACTGGCTACTGGTATTGCGGCTCCATCCTTTTTTCCAGCGCTCAGATAACACCACGCCGATTAACGTAATACCACCACCCACATAATGATAAACATGTAAATGCTCACCCAACGCCAGCATTGCAATAATGGCGGTTAGGATTGGCATCAAGTTAAAGAAGATCGAATTTCGGCTGGGGCCTAAATACTTAACACCGCTCATCCAAGCGAGTGGCGCAGCAATTGACGCAAACAAACAAGCATAGAGAACCAAGAGTAAGTTATCGCTATTTAACCCATAACCCGGACTCACAAGAAATAACGGAAACTGCACAACAATCGCAACCAACACCTGTAAATACAATAACTGCATGGCGCTAAATGGAATCTGCCAGCGCTTTAATAATGCACTGTAAACCGCATACGCAAATGTAGCCATCAACATTAACGCATCCCCAAAGTTAATACCTTGATGCGTGATTGCCCATACATCCCCCTGCGTCACAACCCAGAGTACCCCCATAAAAGACAGCACCGATCCAAACAGTGCGCCATATGTTAATTTTTGCCCCAAAGCCACCATAGATAATACCAACGCCATAATTGGCATCAGCGACAACACAATCCCCATGTTGACGGCCGAGGTCTTATCCGCCGCGAAATAGGCCAAACTTTGAAATACCGCCATCCCTAACGAGCCAAGCACAAACACTTTACCCAAATAAGGCCGGATAGAAGGCCAAGCTTTAATGGTTGGGCCAAGCAAAAACGGCGTTAAGATCATCGCCGCAAACACCCAGCGATAAAAGCCAATTTCCGCAGGATGAATCACACCCACCGTTAATTTGTTAATAATGGTATTACCAGCCCATATTAGAACGGCCAGTAATGGAAACAGGTAATACATCTTAAGCATCCCATAAAAATATTCGGCCATTATCCGCTTATGCTTCATGAATACCATGTCATAGACTAGGACGCACTGTTGCTCATCTGCGCAGTATAAGTCTCATTCATAAAGCAATATGCACAGAATCCATTTCACCTAGAAGTCGCTTAAGGATAATCTGATGTCATTAACACCCGCATTTACAGAGGAATGAGCATGCAAGATTTCAAAGAAAAAGTGGCCATTGTTACCGGCGCCAGCGCAGGCATTGGTAAAGCCACTGCCATAGCATTTGCACAAGGTGGCGCAAAAGTCGTGGTTGCCGACATCAATCAACAAGATGGTGAAGCGGTTGTGAATGAAATTACACAAGCAGGCGGTACCGCCATGTTTGTACCTTGCGATGTCACCAATGATCAACAGGTTATGTCCTTAGTGGATGCCACCATAGAAGCCTATGGCAAACTTGATATTGCGTTTAATAACGCCGGTATTGAAATCGAACAAAGTAAACTGGCCGATGGCGAAGAATCAGTGTTTGATAAAATCATGGACGTAAACGTAAAAGGCGTATGGCGCTGCATGAAGTACCAGATTCCAGCTATGTTAAAAAATGGAGGGGGCTCTATTGTTAACACAGCATCGGTTGCCGGTTTAGGTGCCGCCCCTAAAATGGCCATCTACAGCGCAAGTAAGCATGCCGTAATTGGTTTAACTAAATCTGCAGCGGTCGAGTACGGTAAAAAAGGCATTCGTGTGAACGCTGTGTGCCCTGCTGTGATTGATACTGAAATGTTCCGCCGTGCCGCTGAAAGCGATCCGCGTAAAGCCGAATATGTGGCAGGTATGCACCCAGTTGGTCGTATCGGTAAAGTAGAAGAAATTGCAGAAGCCGTGATGTATTTGTGCTCGTCTAACTCTGGTTTTACCACGGGTATTGCATTGCCAGTGGATGGTGGTCATACGTCGGTATAAGTATTTATATTAAGTAGGGTAGGCATTGCCTAACATCATCGTTTTGTGTCGGGCAATGCCCGACCCACTTAGAATTATTCAGGGATGTATATACTGACATCATCTGTTTGTGAAAACGCCCGTGCACATTTCTGGCAAATACACGCCTTACCTTTTTTATCGACTGACACCTGATCAAGCAATGCCTTTGGGAACTGAATATCAGGATCATTACACCAGCACGTTTTTTCACTCTCCCCAGCACCTAAATTGCCGCAATGGTTTTGCTGTTCACATAGCGGACACAACAGAGGATCTACAGCTGATTTTTCGCTCATAACTCAACACCTGCATGATTCACAACATATCCAGCCGCGCCTTTTTCTAAAGAGGCTTTCATCTTAGCTGGAATCATCATTTTTTCATGTGTAACAGCATGGACCATCACGTATACAATTTCAGCGTTTGCGATAGGTTTTAAGCTTTTGGAATGCTTAAAATTCACTTCAAATGAAAAAGACGAACTTCCGATGTGTTTTGTGCTCACCTCACAAGCCAGCACATCATCAAAACAGGCTGGGCCTTGCCAATTAATGGCATAGCTCACCACTTGATTATCAAAGCCCTCTTGGAGCAAGTCGTTATAATCCCCCCAGATGACGCGCATGTACTCCCCAACCGCAATGTCGACATAATCAGAGTATCGACCATTGAACACCACTTTTTGCCCGTCACACTCGCTATAGCGCACACGAAGAAGATAAGTGAAATTTGCATCTTGCATTTTGGGTTCTCCAGTGAGCTATAACAATAAAACCCAAGTTGTTGCCAACTTGGGTTTATAGAGAAAGCACAGCATTCAAATCGAACGATTATTCGTCGTCTTTACGCATCACTTCAATGCTGGTGACGTTTTGGAAGCCGCGCGGCAGTTTATTACCACGACGTCCACGTTCACCTTGATAGTGTTCAAGATCGGCAAACTTCATTTTCACGTGACGTTTACCGGCGTTCACAATCAGCATGTCACCTTCTTTCATCAGTGATAAACCAATTAAGTCTTCCGTGCCGCCCGTACCAAGGTTAATAATTTTATTACCCTTACCTTTGGACATCACTGGCAAGTCCGCCACAGGGAAGGTTAATAAACGACCTTCGTTGCTCACCGCTACCACCCAATCTTTATCAAGGTCTTGTACCTTAATTGGTTGATGCAGTTGCTTGTTGTCCGGTTTATTTAACAAGGCCTTACCGGCTTTGTTTTTCGACAGCATTTCATCATAGGTGGTAATGAAGCCATACCCGGCTTCACTGGCCATTAGGTACTGATCTTTATTCTGACCGACCAACATGGCGCTCAAGGTAGCACCGGCAGGTAAGGTGATCGAACCGGTTACTGGCTCGCCGTAACCACGGGCACCGGGTAGGCCATGAATATTAATACTGTAGCTGCGCCCTGTGCTATCAATGAACACCGCTTGCTGGTTGGTCTTGGCGTTGGCCTGACTTAAAAACTTATCACCTGACTTATACGCCAGCGTGGCGCCATCGATATCATGGCCTTTGGCCGCACGAATCCAGCCTTTTTCGGACAGCACTACCGTCACAGGATCGGCACCCATTAAGTCAGTTTCTGAAAGGGCTTGTGCTTCTTGGCGCGTCACCATTGGGCTGCGACGCTCGTCGCCATAGGTTTCTGCGTCCTGGGTGATTTCTTTTTTCACCAAGGTTTTCATGCGACGTTCACTGCCTAAGGTTTTTTCTAGGCTTTCGCGCTCTTTTTGCAATTCGTCTTGTTCGCCGCGAATACGCATTTCTTCAAGCTTGGCTAAGTGACGTAATTTCAATTCAAGAATGGCTTCGGCTTGAATTTCGGATAAACCAAAACGCTTAATAAACTCTTGTTTTGGGTTATCTTCGGTACGAATGATTTCGATCACTTCATCGATATTTAAAAACGCCACTAACAAACCATCTAAGATATGTAAGCGCGCTAGTACTTTTTCTAAGCGATGCTCTAAACGACGACGGACCGTATTGGTTCGGTACACTAACCATTCACTGATAATGGTGCCTAGGCTTTTTACTTTCGGTAAGCCATCAATACCAATCATATTCATATTGATACGGTAGCTTTTTTCTAAATCCGTGGTGGCAAATAAGTGATTCATTAATTGCTTAATGTCGACACGATTGGATTTAGGCACAATGACCAAACGGGTTGGATTTTCGTGATCCGACTCGTCACGTAAATCCGCCACCATTGGCAGCTTTTTCTTGTTCATTTGATCGGCGATTTGCTCAAGTACTTTATTACCTGAACACTGATGCGGCAGAGCGGTAATGACCACATCACCGTCTTCCATTTCATACACCGCGCGCATTTTCACGCTGCCTTTGCCGGTTTCGTACATGCGTTGCACGTCGGCTTTTGGTGTAATGATTTCCGCATCGGTTGGAAAGTCTGGCCCTTGTACAAACTGAGTTAAATCTTGTGTGGTGGCTTTTGGGTTATCCAACATGTGGATACAGGCATTGGCTACTTCACGTAAGTTATGGGGCGGTACATCAGTGGCCATACCCACCGCAATACCGGTTGTACCATTCAATAAAATATTCGGTAAGCGCGAGGGAAGCGTCACTGGCTCTTGTAAACTGCCATCGAAGTTTGGTTGCCAATCAACGGTGCCTTGACCAAGCTCGCCTAATAATACGTCGGCGTACTTGGTTAATTTACTTTCGGTGTAACGCATGGCGGCGAACGACTTAGGGTCATCCGCGCTACCCCAGTTGCCTTGACCATCCACCAACGGATAACGATAAGAAAACGGCTGGGCCATTAATACCATGGCTTCATAACAGGCACTGTCACCATGGGGGTGAAACTTACCTAATACGTCACCCACAGTACGGGCGGATTTTTTATATTTGGCACCGGCTTTTAAACCCAGCTCGCTCATGGCGTAGGTAATACGACGCTGCACCGGTTTTAAGCCATCACCAATGTGTGGCAAGGCACGGTCCATGATCACGTACATGGAGTAATTCAAGTACGCGCTTTCGGTATAATCTTTTAGGGTTTGACGTTCTATGCCGTCTTCGCCAATTATTATTTCACTCATTCTTTTTATCTCTCCTAGCTTAATTCGCTAAGGTTATATAATGCTTTTATCAAGAAAATCGTTTCACTTGGAACCACGGTGCGCATATAAAGAACGCACGGTGTTGTGAATTACACTTCAATCTCAACCATGTTGCCTTTTGACTCCAACCACGTCTTACGATCGGCGGCGCGTTTTTTCGATAACAGCATATCCATGACCTCATCGGTGCCATCTTCAGCATCAAGGGATAAACGCACTAAACGGCGAGTATCAGGGTCCATGGTGGTTTCACGTAATTGCATTGGGTTCATCTCACCCAGACCTTTGAATCGTTGAACGCCTACTTTGCCTTTTTTCTTTTCCGCTTTAATACGATCCAACACACCTTCGCGTTCCGCTTCGTCGAGGGCGTAATACACTTCTTTGCCCACATCAATACGGTAAAGCGGTGGCATGGCCACATACACATGACCTTGCTCCACCATGGGTCTGAAGTGTTTGACAAATAACGCACACAAAAGCGTCGCGATGTGAAGACCATCGCTATCCGCATCCGCTAAGATGCAGACTTTGCCATAACGTAAATTTGTCATATCTGCTTCTCCAGGGTCCACGCCTAGGGCAACGGAGATATCATGAATCTCTTGGCTACCCAGCACTTCACCAGAATCCACTTCCCAACTGTTTAGGATCTTACCGCGCAATGGCATGATGGCCTGGAATTCTCGGCTACGGGCTTGTTTTGCCGAGCCGCCAGCGGAATCCCCTTCCACTAAAAAGATTTCAGAATACTTAGGGTCGTTGGTGGAGCAATCCGCTAACTTGCCTGGTAAGGCTGGGCCTTGCGTGACTTTTTTACGCACCACTTTTTTTGCACTGCGCATTCTGCGCTGGGCGTTGCTGATGACCATTTCAGCAAGGGCCGCACCCAAGGTGGCATGCTCGTTTAGCCACAAACTGAAGCTGTCTTTGACCACACCCGATACAAACGCCGCCGCTTCACGGCTCGATAAACGCTCTTTGGTTTGACCTGAGAATTGTGGGTCAGCCATTTTGGCACTCAATACATAGGAGACTTTATCCCATACGTCATCAGGTGCGAGTTTGACACCACGGGGCAATAAACTGCGGAACTCACAAAATTCACGTAGCGCTTCTAATAAACCGGTGCGTAACCCATTAACGTGAGTACCACCTTGCGCCGTTGGAATTAAGTTAACGTAACTTTCCATCAGCTGCTCGCCACCTTCAGGTAACCATTGCACCGCCCAATCTACCGCTTCTTTTTCACCGGCCATGGAGCCCACAAACGGTTCAGGTGGCAGTACTTCAAAGCCGTTGGTCGCATCGGTTAAGTAATCCACTAAACCGTCTTCGTAATACCATTCGCTATTGTCTTCGGTATTGCCGTGATTAATGAACTCAATGCGTAAGCCCGGGCATAGCACCGCTTTAGCACGCAGAACATGTTTTAAACGTGTTACAGAGAATTTATGGCTGTCAAAATACTTAGGATCTGGTAAAAAGCGAACCGTGGTGCCTGTGTCTTTTTTCTTTTTAGTTTCGCCTATTTGCTCCAGCTCGAGTGCTTTGAAGCCGTCTTTAAATGCAATACGGTGAATTTCACCATTGCGACGAATGGTCACCTCTAAGGCGGTTGATAGTGCATTCACTACCGACACACCCACGCCGTGCAAACCACCACTGAACTGGTAGTTATCGTTACTGAACTTACCGCCAGCATGCAGTTTTGTCAGAATCAGCTCGACACCACTGACGCCGTGTTCCGGGTGAATGTCCGTGGGCATACCACGACCGTTATCGGTAACGGATAACGACTGGTCTGCAAAGAGTTCTATTTTGATATGGTTACAGTGTCCTGCTAAGGCTTCATCCACCGAGTTGTCGATGACTTCTTGAGCAAGGTGATTAGGACGTGTGGTTTCAGTGTACATGCCCGGGCGTTTACGCACGGGATCAAGACCACTTAGTACCTCGATGGATTGCGCAGTATAGTTACTCATTCTTTTTTAATGCTCTTATGTATCTGTGCCGGCCTAATAAGGCTGGGTGGCAAAATTTAATATACTGGGTAAACGTTTGGGGTAATCCTCATAACTGTGATTACCGCCGTATTCTATGATGCTGGGACTGGCTTGGTATTTTGCTACCGCGGCCATGGCATCAAGGGTTTCGTCATGGGTTTTTACTAATAAGAAATGATGCTCAGGGTATCGCAGCGGCATCACGTCAATTTCTTTCAGCTCGTTTATATAGCTGGGTGTGACGATAAATTTTTCGCCATTGTACAGATTTTCATTTTCTCCTAAATAGTCCTGTAATAACTCGTATGGGCGCACAGCTGGGTTGATCAATGCGGCTCGTCCGCCAAAACGCTCCACCAGATAGCTGGCATAGTACCCACCCAAGCTTGAACCTATAACCAAGCAGTTATCCACACCCACTTCATCAATCAGTTGCTCGTATAAAAATTGAGCTTCGTCTATGGCCCTTGCAGGCTCAGGGGGTAACTGTGGAATATGTAGGTTTTGCGCTCGGTCGTACTGAGCAAAAAAGCCCATGGTTTGTTGGGCTTTCACCGAACTTGGGCCACTTTTAAAGCCATGTAAGTACAGGCAGCGCAAGGTTTCTGGGATCATCCGACTTATCATTGTTATTTAGAGTTTCGCGCTAGCATACAAGCAGCTAAGGCAAATCTGCAAGCAAGCAATGATTTTGCTCACCTATGTGATCAAATGGAACAAGCTGGTCTATGCTTATATTGTACCCCTCAGGATGCGCCACTATGGCTTATCTATTTCGCTTTGGCCTGTTAATAAGTGCACTGATGCTCCCCATTCTTGGTCATGGTGACGATAAACACTTAATTGTCGGGGCTTACCATTACCCTCCCTTTATGAACGAAACACAGGCCAGTGGTTTGTATGTGCAATTTGGCCACGCCATTGAAGCCAGCAGCGATATCCGCCTTGAATGGGCGTTTTACCCTTACGCGAGATTGGATAGCTACTTTCAACAGGGCAAGGTGGATATTGAAATCGGCAGCTCACCAATTTGGAATCAACATAAGCCGATACCGGGCATATTCACCCAAACGTTTTATCAACTAGAGGATGTGGCCATCTATCGCGCGACAGACTCTAAACGGGCCAGTAAGGTGACCGATGTTCATGGTCAGGATATCGGCATCGTTCGTGGTTATGCGTTCCCCCAATTCCAGCAAGCCTTTGACGACAATTTGGCTCGGCGCATTGATGGTGCCGATGAATCGCAACTATTGCAGCTGTTGGTGAATGAACGCATAGACCAAGTGTTTATGAGTAAGCTGGTTTTTTTATCACTACAAAAGTCAAACCCCGCGTTTAAGCACTTACGTATTGGCGACGTGGTGGGCCGCTACGATGTGGCGATTCGTGTTCACCCCAATAAAGCCGCTGTCATTGATGAGTTGAATCAAATCATTGAGAAGCTCAATAAAACTGGGTTTACCCACGATCTTTTCGACGACTAACCAGCAGGCATAAAAAAACCCGCCGAAGCGGGTTAACATTAAGCATGTTAAATCGTTTAAATTAACGCTGTAACCAAGCGTTAATTTCATCAATGTCCGCAACCGATAACTCACCGGCTGCCTGACGGAATTTCAATAAATCAATCACGTAATCATATCGAGCAAATGCGTAGTCGCGCTGCGCACTGAATACAGAAAGCTGCGCTTGTAGTACTTCAACAATATTACGTGTTCCCACTTCATAACCGGTTTGCGTGGCTTCCATGGCGCTTTGAGCTGACTTGGTCGCTTGCTTACGGGCTTTAATACGTGCCACATCCGCTTCAAGCTGACGATACAAAGAGCGAATATTTAACGTGGCACCACGTTGAGCCGCTTCATAACTTTTTTCTGCCGCTTGGCGTTGATAGTAAGCCTGCTTTTGACCGGCCCAAGTAGCGCCGCCCGCAAAGATCGGCAGGCTCACATTAATACCCACATACGTAGAAGTGATGTCTTCTTGATCAGGATGCGATTGACTCAGCTGATCGCTTGAAGAATAACGACCGACTAAATTAACCGTCGGTAAGTGGCCTGAAATTTTTGATTTATGGTTACGC
>Ga0115005_10000919_pt1 | contig 23110 bp, 19 predicted proteins | sample ArcOceMetagenome_FD_87163 | JGI IMG/M metagenome (GOLD analysis project Ga0115005, IMG submission 87163) | Marine eukaryotic phytoplankton communities from Arctic Ocean - Arctic Ocean - Greenland ARC118M Metagenome | ecosystem: Environmental > Aquatic > Marine > Oceanic | place: Arctic Ocean...
ATCAGGTTAGAGAAAATGAAGCGCAAGCGGCGGCTGAATCAGGTTGCGATATGTTTACCCTGATGCAGCGAGCGGGTGACGTTGTGTTCAAGCAATGTTTAGAGCTAATGCCAAACTCTGATGTCTATTTAGTACTCGTTGGTCAGGGGAACAACGCTGGCGACGGTTACATCGCGGCGGTTAACGCTAAGTTAGCGGGTAAGCAAGTTCACTTATGCGCGGTTGAGCCACAAAGAACATTAGAGGGCGATGCAGGAAAGGCGCAGCAGCGTTGGCTTGATTCCGGCGGAAATATCGATGGTTTTGACGCTGCATGGCTGAAAAAAGCTGATGTTGTCATCGATGCCTTGTTGGGAACTGGTATTAACAGTTATATACGAAATGAGTTTGCCGATATTATTGATGCGGTAAATGAATCTTCAACCCCAGTTGTTAGCGTGGATGTACCATCTGGGTTAGACGCCAATACTGGTCAAAGTCTTGGCCGCTGCGTACAGGCCGATATTACGGTGACCTTTGTAGGGATAAAACCTGGCCTTGTGACGGGGGCTGGAAAACAATCCTGTGGCAAGTTGGTTTATGCTGATTTAGGTATTGGGAAAGCCTTTCAGGGGCTTGCGAAAGCTTCTGCTACCATGCTCAATATCGACCACTTTAAGGGAATGGGCCCTCGCGAAATTAACAGTCATAAGGGGACATATGGTCGACTGTTATGCATCGGAGGAAACCGCGGAACGGCGGGCGCTATTCGTTTAGCGAGCGAAGCGGCGCTTAGAAGTGGTGCAGGTATGGTGAGGGTTTATACTCATGAGTCTTCAGTAATCCAGGTTAGTGCAGGTAGGCCAGAACTAATGGTAACCGACTTCAATTTGGACGATGCGCTAGCGTGGGCAACGTGCGTAGTGATAGGCCCAGGGCTTGGGCAAGATGAATGGGCTGAAGATGTGTTTGAAATCACACTGAAGCATTGTCAACACCAGAACAAGCCCGTGGTCATCGACGCTGATGCGCTAAACTTGCTTTGTAAACAATCAACAGCATTTACCCTTTCAGACAGTATTCTTACTCCTCATTCTGGTGAAGCAGCAAGGTTACTAGGAGTATCCATCGACGACGTAGAAAGCGACCGGTTTAACTACGCAAGACAGTGCTCTCAGCGATATCACGCAGTCTGTGTACTTAAAGGCGCGGGAACGCTAATTGACAATGAGAAGAAAACTTGGGTTTGTCGTCATGGTAATCCAGGTATGGCAACGGCAGGAAGCGGCGACGTTTTAAGTGGAATTTTAGGCGCATTGCTTGCTCAGGGCGTAGAAACTGACATCGCAGCAAAATATGGCGTTGTACTTCACGCAAAGGCCGGAGATGATATTGCCCAACGCTATGGTCAACGTGGTATGATAGCCAGCGATTTGTTTGATGCAGTTCGTGCGCTTATAAACCACTAATTAGCGTGGTTTTGCTCTAATCGGGCAGGCATCTGCTGTGTTACTCGGCCTTAGACTACTGTGGAATATTGTTGATGTCTTACCCGCATACCTCTTTTTTTGCTAATGAATTAGATGATACCGCGCAACTTGCCAAAGACTTGGCGCAAGCCGTTTCAAGTCAGTTACCTACCGATGCTGTTATCTATCTTAACGGTGACTTAGGCGCCGGGAAAACCACCTTCAGTCGTTACTTCATTCAGTCGTTAGGCCATTCAGGTAGCGTTAAAAGTCCAACCTATACATTGGTTGAACCTTATGAGTTGGATAACGTCAATATTTATCACTTTGACCTGTATCGCCTTGCCGACCCTGAAGAGCTCGAATTTATGGGAATCAGGGATTATTTTGGCTCAGGAGCTATCGCTCTCATTGAATGGTCTGAAAAAGGTGGTGAACACTTGGCATCTCCCGACTTAGTGATTAGTATAAATATTACACCGTCGGGTAGACAGTTCAGCCTAGAAGCTAAAAGTTCGCATGGTGCTAAATTGCTTCAACAATGCAAACGTGTTTAACACGCGCTACAAGTGAAAAAATAGAAAGCATAGCCGCTCCGAGGTTTACGAGAGCGGCATAACAACAATACGAAGGCTAAATATGGTGCGCAGTATAGTTTCGGTATTACTTTTGTGTCTTGTGGTGCAGTTTGCCCACGGCGCGCAAAATAACATCGACGGAGTAAGAATATGGCCGTCGCCGGACAATACCCGTGTAGTCTTTGACATGAAAACGGCGCCTGAGTATACCTACTTTACGCTCAAAAACCCGCTTCGCTTAGTTATCGATCTCAACAATACGAACGACACATATAAACTCTCGGATATCGAAAATAGCGGTAACCTAATCAACAAGCTGCGCTATTCAACACCGAAAAACAGATCGTCTGCAAGGATTGTTGTTGAACTAAACAGAAATACGACACCTTCTCTATTTGCTATGGCGCCAGAGGGTGCCTATGGTCATAGGTTGGTGGTAGATTTACCAGACAAAGCAGCTAAAAGTGCGCCAATGCTCACGGCTTCTGCATCAACAGGCTCTGTAGTGCTCGACGACTCGACGAGCTCTCGCGACAGAGACATAATTGTTGCGATAGATGCAGGACACGGTGGTCACGACCCAGGCTCGGTAGGACCTGCGGGCACGTTCGAAAAGCACATAACGCTGAGCATAGCCAAAAAACTTGAAGGCATGATAAACAAAGAGCGCGGAATGCGAGCCATCATGACACGCAGCGATGACTATTACATATCGCCTAACCGCCGCCCTGAAATCGCAAGAGAGAAAAAAGCGGACTTGCTGATTTCTATTCACGCCGATGCTTTTAGTCAGCCACAGCCACGAGGTGGTTCTGTTTGGGTGCTTTCCATGCGAAGAGCTGATACAGAGTTAGGTCGATGGCTAGAAAAATCGGAGCGCCACTCCGAGTTGTTAGGTGGCGCAGCAGAAGTAATTAACGATAAATCAAGCGAGCGTTACTTAACGGAAACCATTCTTGGTCTTTCTATGGATCACAGTATGGCAACCAGTCATGATTTGGGTAACAAAGTTGTTGAGGAATTGAAGCAGGTAACCAGTCTTCACAAGAGGAAACCTCAAGCTGCGAGCTTTGCGGTTTTAACAGCGCCAGATATTCCATCCATTCTGGTTGAAGTTGGTTTCATTTCTAACCCGCAGGAAGAAAAGAACCTAAATTGGTCTAAATATCGCGAACGTTTAGCTGCCGCCATGTTTAATGCAACTAAGCGTTACTTCAAGCAAGTTCCTCCCGATGGTACACTATGGGCTCAAGAAAGAGAGAACAACCGAACCCACAGGGTTAGGAGCGGTGAATCGTTATCGCTGCTGGCTCAACGTTATAATGTTAAAGTGAGCAGTATAAAAGCAGCCAATGATCTCTCAAGCGATGTCGTTCGAGTCGGGCAAGTATTAAATATTCCGAGAACGTAGCATAGCGCACGCTTTATAAGTCTTTCTCGGTATTGTTGCCTTGCGTTGCGCTGTATTCGCCTTTTATCCACTAATTATTTCATAGGGTAGCCCTTTGCCTATACAGCTTTTATCTCCACAACTAGCTAACCAAATTGCCGCTGGTGAAGTGGTTGAGCGCCCCGCATCTGTAGTTAAAGAACTGTTAGAAAATAGTCTAGATGCAGGGGCGACAAAAATTGAAGTGGATATTGAAAAGGGCGGCCATAAGCGAATCCGAATAAAAGATAACGGTTTGGGGATCGTCAAAAGTGAATTGCAGCTGGCGTTAAGTCGCCATGCAACCAGCAAAATTACAACCCTCGACGATTTAGAGCAGATTTTATCTCTTGGTTTTCGTGGCGAGGCGCTGGCGAGTATTAGCTCTGTGAGCCGATTAACGTTGACCTCGCGAACTGAGTCACAAACCGAAGCGTGGCAGGCTTACTGTGAGGGTAGAGAGATGGCGGTGAATATACAGCCAGCAGCTCATCCAGTTGGAACCACTATTGACGTCGCTGATTTATTTTACAATACGCCCGCAAGGCGTAAATTTTTGCGAACGGAAAAAACAGAGTTTCAGCACATAGAAGACGTTATCAAGCGCATTGCGCTAAGCCATCCTGAGGTGTCTTTCATTCTTAAACACAATGACAAGGTTGCGAGACGATTTATTGCTGACAGAGAAGGGAGCTTAGCAAACCGAATTGCTTCTGTTGTTGGTCAAAAGTTTATTCAAAATGCCGTTCACATTGATACCGAATATGAAGGACTTCACATTGACGCTTGGCTCGGTAATGAAGCTATGCTGCGAAGCAGCAACGATTGCCAGTTTAGCTTTGTTAACGGAAGAGGAATGCGTGACAAACTTATTATGCACGCTATTCGCCAGGCCTATGAAACAGTGTGGGGCGTTATAGAGCAGCCGAGTTTTGTCGTCTATCTCACTGTTGATCCAAAAGACGTAGACGTTAATGTTCATCCTGCTAAGCACGAAGTGAGATTCCAGCAAGGTCGCTTAGTACATGATTTTATCTCCAAAGCAGTAGGTGATGCATTACATGCGATAACAGGTGACCAGCCCTTGCTCGGTTCACAAGACCAAACAGCGTCGAGCGGCGGTTTCATGTCTACTAACGTAGAGCACGATTATATAAGGCCACTTCAAGCTCAATCGGAAAATGGCAGTCGAGCTTTTGGTGAATCGAGCCCTTATCCATCCCAACCTTTCTCACAAGATGGTTTTTCGAATTCACCGTCAACCAGCCATGGCCAGCCAACATTTGGCTCGGCTAAAATGGGCGGGACGAGCAGAGCGAGCGGCGCTACCCCTCGACAAAGTCGAGGGCCAAGCGCAGCATATCAGTCTAGCTATAATGCGCTGATGACGCCAAATAGCGACAACGTTAAAAGAGAAAACAACGCTCAAGGGCCTCTTGAATGTGTAAATCTCTCTTCACTTCAAAGGATGTACCCAAAATCTGAAAAAATTTTCCTGCTTTCGGCGACAAAAGTTGTCAGTATGTGGCTGAGCGAACTATTTTTAAAAGCAGAGCATAGCCAACCGTTACTTATGCCAGTTGCCGTATCACTTGATAACGTAAGCGAACCGCTTCTTACACTTTTGAATTCCTCACACTTTGAAGTTAACAAGGTCGCAGGAAAATATCGATTGCAACAGGTACCGGCAGGAACACGGCATTTACCTTGGCTTATGTGGTTCGAACACTTATTAACTGCTACACCTGACGAAAATTGTGACACGTTAGATAAAGTTGTTACGTCGCTGGTATTACCCGCCCACGTACTTGCTGAAGATGTGCAGAATCACGTGTGGTACTGGTTGGATGAGCAAAGCGAAGTTAAACAATGGGAAATTATTGAGCAATTTGCTAAAGTGCGCTCGTTAAAACAAGTGCTAGATGTATGGGGAGAATAAAGTGTCCAATGGCATAAATTCTGCATTACCCGTTATAGCTATCATGGGTCCTACGGCGTCAGGTAAAACAGGTTTGGCACTTGAAATTGCTGCGCAAGTAGACAGCGAGATAATAAGCGTCGATTCTGCCTTAGTTTATAAAGGAATGGATATTGGGACGGCAAAGCCAACGCTTGAAGAGAGAGCGGGTGTTGCTCATCATCTCATTGATATTATTGACCCAGTAGAAACGTATTCTGTGTCACAATTCGTGAAGGATACCAACGCACTTATCGGCGAAATATTAGCACGAGGCAAAGTGCCAATTCTGGCTGGTGGCACAATGATGTATTTTAATGCCTTGATAAATGGAATTTCGCCACTACCTAAGTCAGATGAGAACATTCGAGACGAAATAACAAAGCAGGCACAACAGTTGGGTTGGCCTAAATTACACGACGAATTGCGTGGTGTAGACCCAGTTAGTGGTGAGAGAATTCACCCTAATGATCCTCAGCGGATCACGCGTGCATTGGAAGTATTTAGAAGTACGGGCAAAACCTTGACACATTGGCAACAGCAAGAAGGTGAAAAATGCCTTTATGATATTGCACAATTTGCCATAGCGCCCGCAGACCGCGCAGTATTGCACTCGCGTATTGCAACTCGCTTCGACATGATGTTGGAGCAGGGGTTTGAGAAAGAAGTATTAAAACTCTACGAACGTAGTGATCTACATGAAGCATTGCCTTCTATACGTTCAGTAGGATATAGGCAGATGTGGCAGTACTTAGATGGCCAGTTGAGTTATGCCGAAATGCGTGAAAAAGGCATAATTGCTACAAGGCAACTAGCCAAGCGTCAACTAACGTGGTTGAGAGGCTGGGAGCAGGTTACGTGGCTAGACACATTTGCTAACGATAATTTGACTAAAATTACAGCGAAAGTCACACTTTAAACAGTTGAGTGTGGTATACATTAGACGTGCAGTGATAGTGAAATTTCTATCACGAATAATAAAAACTAAGGATATCAAATGGCTAAAGGGCAATCTTTACAAGACCCATTCTTGAACGCTTTGCGTAAGGAACGTATTCCAGTATCAATTTATTTGGTAAATGGTATTAAACTTCAGGGACAGGTTGAATCATTCGACCAGTTCGTTATTTTACTGAAGAACACAGTAAGCCAAATGGTTTATAAGCACGCAATTTCTACTGTTGTTCCAGCACGCGCTATAACAATGCCTAGCGCAGGAGATTCTGAAAATACTAAAGGTGAATAATTTAAAAGGTAACGCGCTTGTTTGACCGTTATGAAGCCGGTGAACAGGCTGTACTTGTTCATGTAAATTTTTCCGATGAAGACTCAAAAGAGGACTTAAGTGAGCTTGAATTGCTTGTGTCTTCGGCAGGGGTGAATGCGGCTGAAGTTATTACAACTTCACGTACGGCGCCTCTTGCTAAGTATTTCGTCGGCTCAGGTAAGGTAGAGGAAATAGCAGCAGCGGTTAGGGCACATGACGCCAACGTTGTTATTTTCAATCACGCCCTTTCTCCTTCTCAGGAGCGAAATTTAGAGGCCGTGTGTAAATGCCGGGTGTTAGATAGAACGGGGCTCATTCTTGATATCTTTGCGCAACGCGCGAGAACTCACGAGGGTAAGCTTCAGGTTGAACTAGCTCAGTTGAGACATATCTCAACGCGTCTCATCAGAGGATGGACCCACCTTGAGCGTCAAAAAGGTGGTATTGGTCTTCGCGGTCCGGGTGAAACACAGCTAGAGACTGACCGTCGTTTACTTCGTGGTCGTATTAAAGCCATTCTTCGTCGTTTGGAAAAAGTGCAGAAGCAACGAGAGCAGGGTCGCCGCTCTCGTAAACGCGCAGAAATTCCTACGGTATCCTTAGTTGGCTATACGAACGCGGGTAAATCAACCCTGTTTAACACCATTACCGACTCTCACGTCTATGCTGCTGACCAGCTGTTTGCAACGCTAGATCCCACTTTACGTAAAATCGAGTTGAAAGATGTAGGCCCTGCCATACTCGCAGACACGGTTGGTTTTATTCGTCATCTTCCTCATGACCTTGTTGCAGCGTTTAAAGCAACGCTTCAAGAAACTCAAGAAGCTGATTTACTGCTCCATGTTGTTGACGTTGCTGATGCAAAATACCGTGAAACCATGGATGAAGTTAACAACGTGCTTGAAGAAATAGAAGCGGGAGACATTCAACAATTACTAATCTGTAATAAGATTGATAAACTAGACGACGTAAATCCCCGTATAGAAAGAAACGATGAGGGCGTGCCCGTTCGAGTGTGGCTTTCTGCGCAGACAGGTGAAGGGACGGAATTATTAAGCCAAGCTTTAACCGAGTGTTTGGGTAAAAGCATGGTCAATTACACATTGAAGATTCCCCCTGCACAAAGTCGATTGCGCGGTGTGCTGTATGAGCTAAACTGCATTTCTAGCGAAGAGTACGACAGTCAGGGAGACTGGGTAGTGGACGTAAGAATGCCCGCAGCTGACTGGAACAGATTGGAAAAGCGTCTGGAAAACGGAATATCAGAGTATGTTGTGCGACATTAGCCAGTGCTAGTCACTGGGTTGAGCATAAAGAATTCAAAAATATAACAGTAATCTATGGAGTATCAGCATGGCTTGGAATGAGCCGGGTGGCAATAATAACGACCCGTGGAAAAATCGCGGGGGGAAAGAACAAGGTCCCCCAGATCTAGACGATGTGTTTAAAAACTTATTCGGTAAGTTTGGAAAGTCAGGTGGTAACGGTGGTGGCTCAGGTAAAAGCCTTGGTGGTATCGGTGCGGGTATTCTAGTAGGCCTGCTCGTTGTGATCTGGTTTATCAGCGGCTTTTACACTATCCGTGAAGCAGAGCGCGGTGTAGTGCTGCGTTTTGGTGAGTATTATCAACAGGTTGAGCCGGGTCTTCGCTGGGCGCCAACGTTTATTGATACTGTGATACCTGTAGACGTTCAGTCAATACGCGATCAATCTTCATCTGGCTCTATGCTCACGGAAGATGAGAACGTTGTGAGCGTCCAAATGGAAATGCAATTTCGTGTTGTTGACCCTTTCCGTTGGACCTTCGCGGTGGAAAGCCCAGAGCAAAGCCTTAGTCAATCGCTAGACAGCGCAATTCGTTATGTTGTAGGTCATTCTAAAATGGATGACGTGCTTACCGATGGTCGTGAAGTTACTCGTCAGCGTGTGTGGGAAGAGCTCCAAGCTATTATCGAGCCTTACAATATGGGCGTGTCGATTATCGATATGAACTTCCGTGATGCCCGTCCACCTGAGCAAGTAAAAGATGCGTTTGATGACGCGATAGCCGCGCAAGAGGATGAACAGCGCTTTATTCGTGAAGCAGAAGCATACGCAAGAGAGATTGAGCCTCGTGCTCGTGGTCAAGTAAACCGCATGAACGAAGAAGCGCAAGCGTACAAAGAGCAGGTGACGCTGGAAGCGCAGGGTGAAGTTGCACGATTTAAAGAGCTTCTTCCACAGTATGAGCGCGCGCCGCAGGTAACACGCGAACGTATTTACTTAGAGACGATGGAAGAAGTGCTGAGCAGCACCAGTAAGATCATGGTAGACAGCAAGGGCGGTAACAACATGATGTACTTGCCACTTGATAAGATCATGGAGCGTCAACAGTCTACATCTAAAGAACGTTCACGCAGCACATTAGAAGGCTTACAAGCACCGGTAACCGATGCAAATGGTCGCAGCCGTAATAGCTCGCCTACCTCAGGCCTTCGCGGTGACAGCTTTAGAGAGGGGAGATAAGTATAATGAAGAATTTATTAATTGCAGTATTCGTTCTTCTTGTCTTGCTAGCATCAGGCTCTCTGTTTGCAGTTAAGGAAGGCGAGCGTGCTATCGTTATCCAGTTTGGTAAAGTCCAGAGAGATGACGCCACGGGCGACACGAAAGTCTTTGAGCCGGGTCTTCACTTTAAACTCCCGTTTATCGACTCAGTACGCGTACTTGATGCGCGAATTCAAACCCTTGACGGTTCTCCGGATCGCTTCGTAACAAGCGAGAAAAAAGACCTTATCGTTGATTCTTATGTTAAGTGGCGCATTGACGATTTTGCACGCTACTACCTTTCAACAGGTGGTAATAAGCTGCAAGCTGAAGCGTTATTAAAGCAAAAAGTTAATAACGGTCTTCGTTCAGAGTTCGGTACGCGCACCATTGCGCAAATTGTCTCTGGCGAGCGTTCTGCGCTTATGAATCAAGCGATGGAACAAGCTTCAACCTCGTCTGATGAACTGGGTATTGAGATTGTTGATGTACGCGTTAAGCAGATTAACCTGCCCACTGAAGTGAGTAACTCAATCTTCCAGCGTATGCGAGCAGAGCGAGCGGCAGTAGCCCGTGAGCACCGTTCAGAAGGTCAGGAGCAGGCTGAAGTCATAAAGGCTAATATTGATGCGAAAGTGACAGTTATGCTTGCTGACGCCGAGCGTAACGCTCGACAGCTTCGTGGTGAAGGTGATGCAATTGCTGCGCAAATTTATGCTGAAGCGTATTCTAAGAATGCAGACTTCTACAGCTTCTTGCGCAGTATGGATGCCTACAGAAACAGCTTCAATAGTAAGCAAGATGTTATGGTCATTGCCCCTGACAGTGATTTCTTTAAGTATATGAATCAGTCTAAAGGCAATTAACCCGTCCTTTATTCCTTTTAAAAAGCCAGTCTTTTCGACTGGCTTTTTTATGCGAGCTTGTATATTAAGTTAATGATTTTCAGACTTAATTTCCTTATTTCAAAAGCTTCGCAAAAAATTTGTACAGGACGTTTACCTTTCATTTTCCCTCTCCACTGCCAAATTTTCACTAAATCGGGTAAAATACCGCCTGACTACAATTAAAACGCGTCACTATTTCTGTATAAAGTTGGTGCCTTCCCAGCACTAATCTTAATGTGGTAGACGTCAATAAACGACAGAGGGAAGATTTTGACAACGGAAAACACAAATTCAGCGTCTGCCGATAAAAATGGCGGACAAGGCGGGTTATTTTCTCGATTTCTCGCTACGGTAGAATGGTTAGGAAACCTTCTCCCCCATCCGGTAACGTTATTTGCGCTACTTTCACTCTTCATCGTAGTGTTAAGTGGAATACTAGGCTTTTTCGATATTGCCGTTGCTGACCCACGCCCAGTTGGCGCAAAAGGTCGCGAAGAAGACGGTATGATTGAAGTGATATCGCTTATGAGCGCAGAAGGGCTTCAGCGTATCGTTACTGGTTTGGTAACAAACTTTACCGGCTTTGCGCCGTTAGGTACCGTACTTGTTGCACTGCTTGGTGTATCTGTCGCTGAACACTCCGGCCTGCTATCTGCGGCGATGCGAGCTCTTGTGATGAATGCATCAAAGCGTGCGGTAACGTTTGCAATCGTTTTTGCTGGGATTATTTCAAACACGGCTTCAGAGCTTGGCTATGTGGTGCTTATTCCTTTAGCGGCTATGATTTTCCATTCCTTAGGCCGTCATCCCCTTGCTGGTCTTGCCGCAGCATTTGCTGGGGTCTCAGCTGGCTACAGTGCCAATCTATTGCTTGGTACCGTTGACCCTCTCCTTTCGGGTATTACTGAAGCGGCTGCTCACATGATTGACCCCGATTACATGGTTGGGCCGGAAGTGAACTGGTATTTCATGTTTATCAGTACGTTTGTTGTAGCGACGATGGGTGCATTGGTCACTGAAAAGGTTGTTGAGCCTAGATTAGGAAAGTATGACCCTAGCGAAGCGTCAATAGACTTAGGCAAACAAACGATGGATGCACCGACTGATCTAGAGAAGAAAGGTTTACGTTGGGCCGGTATTTCCTTTGTTGTTGTATGTGCTATCTTGGCATTGACCGTAGTGCCAGAAAACGGCATTTTACGTCATCCTGAAACCGGCGAAGTAGCTGGCTCTCCATTTCTTAAAGGAATTGTTGCTTTCATCTTTATTACCTTCGCTATTCCTGGTTTCGTGTACGGCAAAGTTACGAAATCGATGAAAAACGATAAAGATGTCATCGATGCCATGTCTAAAAGCATGGGGGCCATGGGCCTTTACATTACGCTAGTATTTTTTGCAGCGCAGTTTGTCGCTTTCTTTAAGTGGACTAACTTAGGCACAGTTTTAGCGGTTAAAGGCGCTGCGTTGCTGCAAGCGGCAGGACTAGACGGCCCAGCGGTATTTATTCTGTTTATCTTGATGTGTGGTGTGGTTAACCTTTCTCTAGGCAGTGCCTCTGCTCAATGGGCTGTAACCGCTCCTATATTCGTGCCCATGCTTATGCTAATTGGCTACGCGCCGGAAGTTATTCAAGCGGCTTATCGTATAGGTGATTCGGTTACGAATGTTATTGCGCCTATGATGAGTTATTTCGGACTTATCTTGGCCATGGCCGCAAGGTATAAAAAAGACTTAGGTATGGGGACGCTTATCGCAATGATGTTGCCTTATTCCATGGTATTTATCGTAGGTTGGACCATACTCTTCTATATCTGGGTATTCCTGCTAGGTATGCCGGTGGGTCCAGGGGCGGCGACTTATTATCAGCCCTAAGCAAATAGTCTGACTCATCGCTGTACGGTTTACTCGGTGGCGAGCAAAAGCGGCACATGTTTATGAAAAGTTTTTCTGAGCATCTGCCGCTTTTTTAATATCTAAAAACTATCAATCTAATCGCACATTTTTGACGTTATCAAAGATCATAAACTACGTTAATTCAGTATAATACGGATACAGCGCAGTACTTCTCGGAATAAGCATAGATGAAATACAAATCGAATAACGGTTTCACCCACGGGCAAGCTGACAAAATCGGGGTGCTAGTAACAAATTTAGGAACACCGCAAGCACCAACTAAACAGGCGTTACGCCCATATTTGAAAGAGTTTCTTTCTGACCCTCGTGTGGTTGAAGTTCCAAAAGCGATTTGGTGGTTTATTCTTAACGGCATTATTTTAAATATTCGTCCCAAGCGTTCGGCAGAGGCCTATTCAACGGTTTGGACCGAAGAAGGCTCGCCTCTGATGGCAATCACGAAAGGGCAGGCGAGTGCTATAGCAGAACGCTGCAAGGCAAAATACGGCGACGATGTTATTGTCGATTTCGCCATGCGTTATGGCAAGCCAGCGGTATCAGACACAATTGAAGCTATGCTTGCAAAAGGCGTGCGTAAGCTTGTGGTTTTACCCCTCTACCCGCAGTACAGCGCGTCGACAACAGGTTCAACCTTTGATGCTATTGCCAAAGATTTTACCTCGCGCCGTTGGCTTCCTGAGTTTCGTTTTGTGAATCATTATCACGACCGCGATAACTTTATCACAGCGCTTGCCAACAAGGTAAAAGCCCATTGGGAAACGCATGGTAGAGCAGATAAGCTGATTTTGTCTTATCACGGTATTCCTAAACGTTATTTGATGAACGGCGACCCGTATCACTGTGAATGTCATAAAACGTCACGACTACTTGCTGAAAAACTTGGGCTTTCACACGACGAATACATGACAACGTTTCAATCTCGTTTTGGTCGAGAAGAGTGGTTGAAGCCGTATACAGATGAAACCCTGAAATCTTTGCCTGAGAAGGGCGTTAAATCGATTCAGGTTATGTGCCCAGGCTTTTCAGCAGACTGCCTTGAAACTATTGAGGAAATTGGTGAAGAGAACCGCGAGTACTTTATGGAAGCAGGTGGAGAGCGTTATGAATATATTGCCGCACTAAACAGCGACAAAGAACATATCGATGTGCTTTTTGACATAGTGCAAGAAAACCTGCACGGCTGGACAGTAGAATCTGATAATGGTCTGCGTGCTGGATTGGCGAGAGCTTTGGGCGCGGAAAAGTAGCTGCGCATTATTCTCGATTTGGTCTAAATCAGTCGCATTTATTTTCACCGGCCGCTTTTCACTCAGGCTATAGGGTTTAGCAATACGATTAAAGGGAGAGAACAACGTGGACGCAAAAGCACCCAAGGCACTACTTAAAGCACAAAAACTAGCGAATCTGCTAGATACGGCGGTAAAGCTTCCTCTTATTCCAATAAGAATAGGTTTGGATTCCATTATTGGCCTTATCCCTGGCGCGGGTGACGCGCTTATGCTGTTTGTATCGTTGCGCATTGTTTGGCTTGGAAAATCTTTAGGTATGCCGAAAGCGCTTGTTGCGCAGATGGTTAAAAACTCGGCCATCGATTTTGGTTTAGGTTTTGTTCCTTTCATCGGCGATATCGTTGACGTGTTTTATAAAGCGAATCAAAAAAACGTTCGCATTATGGAGCGCTGGTGGATAAGCGAAAACAAAGTGAACGTTGATGCCGCTACCCAAGCTAAGCTAGCGCAGTGGGAAAGTGAAAACCCATAGGTCATAGCGTGATCTTTTAAAGTATCGGTCAAGCCATTAGCCCTCGGTTTGGCTTTGTTACTCATGTCTCAAACCCTCACTACAAACCTATTTATCGCATAACTTATACACTACATGCGATAAGCGTGGGGCGGCCCTTATTCTCTTATTAACGAGTGAAATAAGGGGCTGAACATAGCAATCGACTCACGTGTCATAAAAAAATATCAATCGTTTTTTATGCTGTTGCCGTAGGAATCAATCACAATCTATTAAAATATACCCTTCTACAAGGAGCGTGCAGCACATGAAAGCGTCCGATTTATTTGTGAAAGCGTTAGAAGCCGAAGGTGTGGAATACGTTTTCGGTATTCCCGGTGAAGAGAACCTCGATTTACTCGAGTCGTTGCGTGAGTCTTCGATTAAATTGGTGCTAACTCGTCATGAGCAAGGAGCAGGCTTTATGGCTGCTACCTATGGACGACTTACAGGAAAAGTCGGAGTATGTTTATCAACCCTCGGGCCGGGTGCTACCAATTTAGTGACTCCAGCGGCTTATGCTCAGCTAGGTGCTATGCCTATGCTTATGATTACTGGACAAAAGCCCATTAAAACCAGTAAGCAAGGTCGTTTTCAAGTGATTGATATTGTCGACATGATGCGACCGATTACCAAGTTTACCAACCAAGTTGTAAGTGGTGACAGGATCCCTTCTACAGTAAGGGAGGCATTTCGACTCGCCTCTGAAGAGCGTCCGGGTGCAGTTCACATAGAGCTTCCTGAGGATATAGCGGCAGAGCAAACGAGCGCACCGCTGTTAAAGCCTAGCGTAGCTCGTCGTCCTATTGCTGAATATAAAGCAATTTCTTCAGCTATTAGCATGATAGAAAACGCACAATCCCCTTTACTACTTATCGGCGCAGGTGCAAACCGTAAGCTAACAGCCAAAATGTTAAGAGAGTTCGTCGATAAAACCTGTATTCCCTTTGTCACTACGCAAATGGGTAAGGGCGTGCTTAACGAGAGCGATTCTCGATTTGCTGGGAATACGGCGCTGTCTGACGGAGACTTTGTTCACAGAGCGATAGAACGTGCAGATCTCATTATTAATGTGGGCCATGATGTAGTAGAAAAACCACCGTTTTTCATGCACCACAACGACAAAAAAGTAATTCATGTTAATTTTGATTCGGCAGCCGTAGACCCGGTTTACTTTCCTCAACTTGAAGTGGTTGGTGACATTGCTAATAGCATTTGGCAAATAAAAGAAGGAATTACCCCGCAAGATAGTTGGAAACTCGATTTCTATAAAGACGTGCATCAAGCCTATGTCGAACATCGCGCCGAAGCGGAAGATGACAACCGATTCCCTATCTTACCCGAGCGTTTAGTGCGAGATATACGTAAGGTAATGCCAGACAACGGCATTGTTACGTTAGATAACGGCATCTACAAAATTTGGTTTGCCAGAAACTATCCCGCTTATCACCCAAATACACTGCTTTTAGATAATGCACTCGCATCAATGGGTGCTGGTTTGCCTTCCGCCATTGCCGCTAAACTCGTCAATCCAGATGCCCCTGTTTTAAGTGTCTGCGGTGACGGTGGCTTTATGATGAATAGCCAAGAGATTGAGACCGCAGTGAGGCTCAAGCTAGATCTTGTTGTTATCATATTGCGTGACGATGCGTACGGTATGATCAAGTGGAAACAGGCAAACATGCAGTTTGATGAGTTTGGTTTAGACTACGGCAACCCTAATTTTGTCAAATATGCGCAAAGTTATGGCGCGCAGGGCTGGCGGGTAGATGATACCGACGTACTCATTCACATGGTGGATAAGTGTTTGAACACAAAAGGTGTGCACATTATCGATTGTCCCGTTGATTACAGCATGAATGACAAAACACTAAATCATACGATTAAAGAGCTAAGTGCTAAGCTTTAAGCCAACGCAACATAACGTTAAGGAGTCAACGATGTTAAAGGAAAGCTACCCCTATTATCTAGCGAGTGAACCACATTATGCTAATACCGACCTGGATGTAACTAACAAATACACCCAAGAGGTAGCGACCAAGGTTGCGTTAGCAGATGCGGGTGTTATTGACAAAGCTATTGCTGCTGCTGAAAAAGCCCAGCCTGCAATGGCGGCGATGGCACCTTATGAGAGACAAGCCGTATTAGAGCACTGCGTGAAGCGCTTTACTGAGCGCGCAGACGAACTGGCGCAAGCATTGTGCATTGAGGCAGGAAAGCCAATCAAAGATGCGAAAGGCGAAGTAAGTCGCCTTATCGACACGTTTAAAATTGCCGCTGAAGAGTCAGTGCGCATCAATGGCGAGACGGTCAATTTAGAAATATCAGCCCGCGCAAAGGGCTATCAGGGTATGACCAAAAAAGTACCTATTGGCCCATGTTCGTTTATATCGCCGTTTAATTTCCCGCTTAACCTAGCAGCCCACAAAGTAGCGCCAGCTATCGCTGCGGGCTGCACCTTTGTTCTTAAGCCAGCGTCGCGCACTCCTATTGGCGCACTTATTATTGGTGAAGTACTAGCGGAAACAGACTTACCAAAAGGCGCATTCTCAATTCTGCCGTGTAGTCGTGATGGCGCTGATTTGTTCACTACAGACGAGCGACTAAAGCTGCTTAGCTTTACTGGTTCACCCGATGTGGGCTGGGCGCTTAAAGCAAAAGCTGGAAAGAAGCCTGTAGTGTTGGAACTTGGCGGTAACGCAGCGTGCGTGGTTGACGAAGATGCCGATATTGAAGACGCCATCGACCGCGTCATTGTGGGCGCTTATTATCAATCTGGACAAAGCTGTATCAGTGTTCAGCGTCTGTTAGTGCACAGCAAAATATATGATGAATTTAAATCTCGCTATGTAGAAAGAGTGAAAGCGCTAGTATCTGGCGATCCATCTGATGAAGATACGTTTATCGGCCCAATGATTTCAGAAGGGGAGGCTGAACGCCTCCATGGCTGGATTGAAGAGGCGAAAGACAAAGGAGCAACTATCCTGTGTGGTGGTACTCGAGACGGTGCCATGCTTCAAGCTACGGTCATGGAAAATGTACCGAAAGATTGCGATGCCAGTGCCGAAGAAGCGTTTGGTCCGCTATCCATCTTAGTGCCGTTCGATGACTACGACGAAGCACTTAACGAAGTGAATAACAGTCGTTATGGGCTCCAAGCCGGTGTGTTTACTCGCGATATTTATAAAGCACACAAAGCATGGGACGTGCTAGAGGTTGGTGGCGTCGTCATTGGCGATGTGCCAAGCTGGCGCGTAGACAATATGCCGTACGGCGGTGTGAAAGACTCAGGTCTTGGGCGCGAAGGAATTCGCTACGCCATTGAAGATATGTCTGAAACTAGACTCATGGTAATTCGAACACCACAATAATTAGGTGAGTTTTCAACTAAGTAAACTTAACTGACGTTACACTGCTAACGCAGTAAAAAAAGGGCATGTTATCCGACATGCCCTTTTCATTACTTCAATTCACTGACTACAACGATGTAGATTGTAAATTATACCGTTTAGCTCATTGCACGTTTCCCAAAGGTGCAGATAAATGCCTAATCGGCTGCATATTCTTCCAATAGTGACAGCGGGATAATATCCAGCGCTTTTTCATGCGTCGCTTCAAGACGAACTTTAGGTGCCACTCCGGCTTCATAAGCTTGTAACCAGCGAGCCGCGCACAAACACCACCTGTCTCCGGCAAGCAGACCGGGAAATGTCATGCTAGGCCAAGGAGTAATAAGATCGTTTCCTTGTCGTAATGAAAACTGAAGAAATTCATCGGTTACTATGGCGCAAACGCTGTGGTTGCCCACATCTGCATCTGGGACATAACAAAACCCTTCTCTAGTAAAACCCGCATTCCCGCAACACAGCTGCAGTGGACGACCATAAACATTTTTTGCGTTCGCCAAAATCAGAACCCTCTTTTACAACGTATCTTTATATTGATGTCGCTTTGTCAAAACATAAGAATGTAAATCGCGTCAAGTCTATAACCCTATTCTGCTCACCTTATGGCCCTAAGTATTGAGGGTCAAGTGTGAAGCCATAGTGTAATTACGTTTAAAGGTAAAAAATCGTGCTCGATAAAAGCAAAAAAACAGGAGGAAGTAATTTCTCTGAGGATGAAATCGCGCGCTTTGATGCGCTCGCCGAATCATGGTGGGATCCGAAAGGGAAATATAAAACTGCTTTAGATTTTAATAGGGCGAGATTAGATGTCATTAAAGCGCAGATAGAAAATCATTTCGGAAAGGGTAAATTACCCCCAGACTATTCAACTCTGTCAATGATTGATATTGGCAGTGGTGGGGGCCTTATCAGTGAGCCCTTAGCAAAATTGGGCGCTCATGTAACAGGCATAGACGCCAGCGCGGTCAGCGTAGAAGTTGCCAAGCGGCATGCCGAAAAAAGCGGTGTGGATGTTAATTATAGACATATGCTCTCCAGTGAAGTTGTGGGCGAAGGACTTCAATATGATGTCGTAATTAATGCTGAAGTGGTCGAGCATGTACCAGATCAACAGCAACTGATAAAGGAATGTGCGAGTTTAGTGAAACCAGGCGGACTTCTTATTTTAGCCACATTAAACAGAACGTTTAAAAGCTATATCATTGCAATTGTTGGCGCTGAATATGTTATGCGCTATCTGCCCGTTGGTACTCACGATTGGAGAAAATTCGTGAAACCTAGCGAGTTACAACAGTGGGTCGGGGATGCGTTTTCCTTAAAATATCAAGTAGGAATGAAATTAAACCCGTTAAAAGGTGAGTGGTTAACGACACCAAGTCTTGCCGTAAACTTTATTCAAACCTATTCCAGAGATGAATAGCTGGCTATAAATTATGCTTATGCTCTGTATGAAAGATGGAAATGGTATTATGAGGCATACCCAATAGCTAGCGCTAGCTAACTGAATTCGCAAACTATTGTCTAGACGGCATGGCTAGAAATGACGTGTATTTGCGGGAGCGCTTTATTAAAAGTTGTTAGTAAAGCTTGATCTTTACATTGTGTTTACATAATCATAACAAAGGTCTGACCACAGACCAGGTATTTACCAAAATTATGGGGCACACACTATGACACGAAGCAAATACACACGAATAATCCAAACACGAACCAACCACACGCGACTAAATCAAACGAGAAAAAGCACCTTCGCGGCTATATTGACGTTGCTCTGCTTGTTTGTAGGCTTTTCTGGACAAGCGCATTCAAGCACATACGCAAAAACTAAACACCCAATTGTACTTGTTCACGGATTATTTGGGTTTGAAGATATTTTATTTGTCGATTATTTCTACAAGGTTCCGCATAAACTAAGCCGAAACGGCGCTGTGGTTTATATTGCCGAAGTCTCACCAGCTAATTCTACGGAAGTGCGCGGCGAACAGCTGTTAGAATACATCGATGAAGTTTTAGCATTGTCTGGTGCTGACAAAGTAAATCTAATTGGTCACAGCCATGGGGGACCAACAGCGCGTTACGCTGCCAGTGTCGCCCCTGAAAAAGTTGCCTCGGTAAGTTCGGTAGCAGGTGTGAACTGGGGAAGTAAAGTAGCCGACCAATTGCGAGATGCCTTTTCAGAGGGCTCTGTTGGTGAAGGTGCAACTGGGCTTGTCGTCGATGCATTTGCCAATATTATCGAAATTGCTTCGGGCTCAGACCCAAGAGACAAGCCTACCGATTCAATTGCCGCCCTTAATTCACTCTCAACTGCTGGTTCAGTGGCCTTTAATCAGCAATACCCAGAAGGGATGCCAACGGCATATTGTCGTAACGATGGCAAAATGCTCGCTGAAAACGGTGTTTATTATTTCTCGTGGAGCGGCGGAAAAACTTACACTAATGCGTTAGATGTTGTAGATCCATTTTTGGCGATAACTGGCACTGCGTTTAAAGAGCCAAACGATGGATTGGTCTCAACCTGCAGTTCACATTTAGGTAAAGTGCTCAAAGATAACTACAAGATGAATCATCTTGATGAGGTCAATCAGAGCTTCGGCATCACACATTGGTTTGAAACCAACCCCGTTGATGTTTTTGTTCGTCAAGCAAACCGTCTCAAAGGCCTAGGCCTTTAATGAGGTATATACCTTGAATTGGCGTTTTATCACCGCAGGAGGGCTGAGTGCTCTCCTTATCGTTGGCGTTCTCTACTATATCAACTCAGACTTTATCGTGTCAGAAACGGGCGCGACTTTGCCGAATGCAAAAGATAACCTTAAAGGTGAAGACGAGTTCGACAAAGAAAGGGCGAGCCAACAAGACGATTCAGGCGTTCACGCGACAAACTATATTTCTGAATATAAGACTGATTCAACTGATACTAGCCTTGAAGTCTTCATCTTAGATTACACAACAAAAGACATCTTCGACCGCTTTATATTCGAGCGAACCTCCGAACTCCCCCATGTGGTTAAACTTGACTATTCGAACCATACTATATCGAAATATACAGAGGAGTCTGCCCATACAGCAGCAGATTTATTTTCTCGCTACGTTGATTATAAGGTGGCGCTATCGTCTGTGGAATTAGAGATAGACCTGTCCGCGCACAATTTACGAGATGTAACCTTTAAGTTAGATGAGCGAGAAAACATACGGCGTAGGTATTTTACCGACAACGAATATCACTACTTATTCAGTCAAGAGGCACAAGTCGACGAAGCGGCATTAGCAAGATTGAGCATTGCTCAGGAAGACACGCTTTCAAAAGAAGAGAGAAAAGCGCTTATAGTAGACGCCCTGAAGGCGGGAAATCCCGCTGAGCGCAACGCCTTTCAACCTACATTGAATATGCACCGCATCAATGAAATTAAAAACACGTATAGTAATGTAAATGATCGCTTCAATGCTGTGGCTGCTGAATTTGGAACACAGGTCGCCCAGCGCTTTGCGAAAACGTGGGAAGAGCGAGCTCATTGGCAGGCAAAAGTAGAAGCATACACACGTTTTAGGGATGGGTTGATGGAGCAAGGGCTTTCACCTGAGACGATGAGTGAGTCGCTTACGGAATACCAAAGGCAGCACTTCACTGCGAACGAGATTAAACGTCTTAAGGTGCTTACAGCGCGATGACAAGGCAAGCAGATACAAAGCACAGTGAGCGAGCAATGGTATGGTAAGACCATAAAAACGCTGAATAGTGTCACCGCTATACGAAGTGATTTGAAAGCGTGCAATACTCTTACTAATCTAGATTTTGTTTATTAACTTACACCGTTAATTTCAACGTTATTTCTACCGAAATTTCCATTGTTATTTCGCGAGGCTAGTCATATCACTATGAAAATCTATGAAACGAAGACCGCTCCTAACCCACGCCGAGTACGTATGTTCTTAGCCGAAAAAGGCATTGATGTTGACTATGTTCAAGTCGACATTCAGAAAGGGGAAAATTTAAGTGCAGAAATGCGGGCTAAAAACCCGCTGGGTAAAATTCCTATTTTAGAGCTCGATGACGGCACGTGTATTGCTGAAACCGATGCCATTTGTACTTATTTTGAAGCGCTTCAGCCAGAGCCGCCGTTAATGGGAACAACGCCAATTGAAAAAGCCACGATATCAATGTGGCAGCGGCAGGTAGAGCTTGCGTTTATGATGCAAATTGGTATGTGCTTCCAACATACTACGGGTTATTTTAAAGACCGCATGACGCCGGTACCAGAGTATGGCAAAGAGGCGGGTATAAATGCGTCTAAATATCTCAATATTTTAGAGCGCCGACTTGCTGTAAAAGAATACATAGCGGGAGATGCTTTTTCTATTGCCGATATAACGGCGTTATGTGCTATGGATTTTGCCCGAGTTGTAAAAATACGTATGAGTGAAGAGCATGTTAATTTAGCCCGCTGGTACGACGCGGTGAGCAGCAGAGCGAGTGCAAAAGCCTAATGATAGATTTATATACTGCGGCAACGCCCAATGGCTGGAAAGCGTCGGTGGCTTTAGAAGAGATGGGTCTTGAATACACCGCTCATACGGTTAATTTAATGAAAGGCGAGCAGAAAACCCCTGAGTTTTTAGCCATGAACCCGAATGGACGTATACCCGTTATCGTAGATAGAAAAGCCGATGGCCACGTTGTTTTCGAGTCTGGCGCCATTATGATTTATCTCGCTGAAAAGACCGGAATGTTCTTGCCGAGTGATGCTAAGGGTAAAAGCCAGGTTATCCAGTGGCTAATGTTTCAGATGGGTGGAATTGGCCCTATGATGGGGCAGGCGAACGTATTTCATCGGTACTTAGAAGAAAAAATCCCTGTTGCTATCGAGCGATACCAAAACGAAGTTCGACGTCTGTTCACCGTGCTCGATGGCAGGCTAGAGGATCGTGAATACTTAGTAGACAACTACAGTATTGCTGACATGGCTAACTGGTGCTGGGTGCGTACTTACGAATGGTCAGGTGTTAGCATTGAAGGCTTGGATAATCTCATTCGCTGGAAGAACAGCATTGAAGCAAGGCCAGCAGCGCGACGTGGCGTAGAAGTGCCTAATAAGATAGATAAAGAGGCGCTGCTTAGAGGGGCTAAAAACGTCGTGACTAGGTAGGCTCTCTCGCTCCTGCTTATTTGAAGAGACTAATCATACTGCGGTTTAAGCGCGTTTATTTTCCTACGAACGCGCTTATGGTTTTTATATGCTCGGGTCCAATACCGCAACATCCTCCCACGATATCCGCGCCTGCCGCTATCCACGTTTGAACATAATCTAAGTAGCGTTCGGGTGTGACGTCATCACGCAGTTCAGAGAGAAGCGCATTTGCTTCATGGCTACGCTTTCTTTCTGAAAAGCTATTGGCGTAAGCGCCAGTGGTAATGGTAGCGTTCATCTGGCGTGTAATAGTGATTGCGCTTTCCATTTCCTCGGGCTGTGAGCAGTTAAAAAGCACGCTGTCGACATGAGATAATAGGTAAGCGATATCTGAAAGGGGCTCGCCAGAGCGTAGAGTTAACGGCTCATCTGGTGAAGCGCGATTTTGCAATGAAAACGACAGCCAAATAGGACGGGAAGAAAGGGTTTTGATAAGTGATACCACTGCCTCTGCTTCCTCCACGGAGCTGGCCGTTTCAATTAACCAAATATCGATATAGGGAGCTTGGGCATCGATAAGTGGTGAAAGTATTTCACTTAGTCGACTGGCATCAAACAAATCTGGACGATAAGAGCCAAACGCCGGTGGAATGCACCCCGCCACGGTTAATTTGCTGGCTTGCTTTGCCTGCTGAGCGGTGACGGCTTCTCTTGCTAGTCTGGCAGCGGTCTCGGCTAGTTTAAATGCTTGCTCGTTAAATGTTTTCTCGCCAATATGAAAGGGTACTA
>Ga0115005_10000920_pt1 | contig 23037 bp, 23 predicted proteins | sample ArcOceMetagenome_FD_87163 | JGI IMG/M metagenome (GOLD analysis project Ga0115005, IMG submission 87163) | Marine eukaryotic phytoplankton communities from Arctic Ocean - Arctic Ocean - Greenland ARC118M Metagenome | ecosystem: Environmental > Aquatic > Marine > Oceanic | place: Arctic Ocean...
AGCCCAGTGGTGCTCCCAGTAAGATGCCCAGTGACTCTCCAAGTATGGTACCCAGTAACGATCCTAGTTCAGTACCCAGTAAGCAGCCCAGTGACAGCCCATCTATGGTACCCAGTAGCGATCCCAGTTCGGAGCCAAGTTCTAACCCCACCACGAGTATTAAGCCTTCTGCATCTCCTTCCAGTAAACCCTCTGTCTCACAGCCCACTCCGGCACCCACTCCGGTACCCACCATCTCTCCGGCACCCACCCCAGCTCCCTCTCCGGCACCCACCCTAGCATGTCAGGATAGTGCCACATTTACGTTTTTGTTGACAAATGTTGCGAACTCGCCTCAACTTTGTGAATATCTCGGTAAACACAAAACGGATAGTGTTAATGTTGCCCGCAAACAGAGGTACTGTCCAACGGCCGCTATCAAGACCAATTGCTGTATTCAGTGTGCAGCAAATTGAGGCTAGTGCGACCTAAAATTGCAAGAGTGAGTCATTACAAAAACGTGCCTGTTTATACGTTTTTTTAAGAGTGTCTTTGTTAAGTTGTGAAGTGCGTATCATACCCTTGTGGCGAGAGCTGCTGTTGAGGGTTCAGATCAAGTATATTTGTGGTAAGAGTTCCGTTTAGATGTGATAAAAATAAAGTTTCGATTTATTTGAAAATATAAAAATCTAGTCTAGTTCTTTTTATAAACATTTCAAATTGTTTTCTTCATTTCCTTGGATGAAAGATACGAGCCCTTCCCGTTTTGAGAATACGTGTACAGCATTTTTTAGCTGAACGATAACAGAGACTTCTCTTCCAGAGCGCGATGAGAGTCCACCTGCTGCTTGCTCTTGAGACCCCCCTCCCTTTGCTCTGCACGTACTAAAGTTGGTCATTATAAGCCCCGTGGCAATCATCATGTTTTGCGAAGTGCATGGATTCTATATCGATCCCAGGCTTTATCTCATTCAAAAACAAAATTACATTTGAACATGAATAACTGTAAAGGCAGGGGCATAGACAAAAGGAAAAATGTTTGCGCGAACGGAACTTGGATGCAATTCTTTAGGATTTTTAATAATATATAAATATAACATGCAGTGTGTATATAGCATGGTCAATCCTTGCTATTTATTAATAGGACCTCTCTAAACTAGATTGCTAGCGCATATTTTTTTATTTCTGCAAGAATCGTACTTGTGCTTACCAAGTCATTGCAAAAGGCAGGAGGCTTTGATCTCCAAACCTTACGAAGAATATCCTGAAACCTTGTATAATATAATAAGAGTTGGGTCAATATCTGTTTCAATACTTCCATGCCGTTACGAAAATTGGCGAAGAATGAAAGCACATTTCGATTTATCTGTTCAATCCCTTGCTTCCAGGTTGATGCAAATTCTCGCACCAAACTTTCGACTACTTGCACATTAAGTTCGATTTTGTGTTTCTCTGCCACGGCTCTTCCTCCATCGTTGCCGAATTGAGGTCTGTTCATGTGTTGTTCAGTTTGTTGGACGAACGCAATAATTTTTGAGAAGTTCTGCAGAAGCTCTTCTTCGACAAAGAGTTCGCGTTGTTGCGTACGTAATTCGACAAAATTGTTCAATTCTTTGCCTGAAACGCGGCGTTCTTGGAAGATAGAGATGATCTGGTCAAGATTGTTGATTAGAAAGATGATTTTCTTTTTGTTTGTCGAGTGAGATTCTGATAAGCGTTGCAGAAGTAAGACGGTTTCGTTTAGAAGGAGGCAAATATCGTCCAGAAGCATATCGCCAGCACTACTACGGTGCGAAGTAGATTGCTTTACATGTTGTTCCGACATTGATGATTTCCGCGGCAGCATCCCACTTGAAATTTTGTCATTTCCATTGTCTCGGCTCTGACTTGCAACTGTAGAATTGATTCCATTCCTAATCACAGCATTCGAAGTATTATTCCACTCCTTAGCTCCCTTGTGCACAATCTGCAAGATGGAACACGTAAATTCAGCGTATCTCCGAGAAACGTAATGAGCATGCAAATCAATGGCTCCGAGTTTTCTGGCGTCTCCGTCTCTTACACTTCTGATTTGTTTTTTCATTACAGTCTTTAATCTCGGCCAAAGTAGATTTGTCAAAGAGTCAAAAAACTTATCCAAAGAATCAATCTTTCTTTCTCTCATTATCCTCTTGTTTGAATGCGTCAACTTGATCATTAGCAACAACCCCAGACAATCATAGTAATTGAATAAGTAATTTTCCAATTGTTCCAAAATCAAACTCAATGTGCGTCCAAAAATCCCCAGAAATGCATCTGGCCCATTCTCTTGAAAGAACTTTCTCACAAAGACGTATTCATTTGTCAAAGAATCCATAAGGTGCATCACAACACTGTTAAAAATAGCTTCATATGGATACTTTTTCTTCTCGCTCAATGCTACATGCGCGAGAATGGGAATATCCTTGGGAGAATCTTCCAACACCTTCCACCTCGACCCTAGACAAAACGCGTCTCCCCTCTTATTCATATTCACCCGAGTCCAAACATCTCTCAATGCAGAGTCTTCCACTGCAATGACATCCTTCCTCGTTGCAATTTCGTTATCCAAAAGAGCAAGTTGAGCCGCATAAGTCCTAAACAAGGCGTACAGAGTCGTGCTCATACTCTCTACATACACATTCCTGATCTCGTTGTAGATCTCTACCTTGGCATCTAACATAAAGTCCAATAGCAGCGTATACTTCAACAGAGAGTTAATTTGAATCATTCTCACATTCGTCTTGGGTCGGCGTAACTGCGCGATAGTCTGCAAGAAATAAGTTCTAATCCTGACAATCGCCCGGTGACGCAATTTGGTAATATGCTGCTTCATTTCGATCCCAGAAGTTGTCTGGTCTGGTCTTGTATGGATACTATTACTATTCGTCGAATCGATGCCGTGCGAGTGAACAAACTGATACTTGCGCTCTAGCTCCTGCACCGCGAGAATAAAATTAGGATCCACACTACCGGAACAAAGCATATCCGCCAGGGAGGGCGGGACAATGATGTTCTGCAAATAATTCCTCAATTCGTTCTCCGCATCTTTTCTATTTTGCAATTTGCACCCGAGAGTCTGGCTCTGCTCTTGCAAGCTTTTGATGTCGCCGCTGAGACCTCCCAGGTCGGCTTGGAATCCCAGCAGCATTTCTTGGAGGCTGGCGAGGATTAGATCGCATTCGTCCATGTCGGTTCTGAGATTTTTGATGAGGTCGTTGTTTTGTCGGTAGATGGAAATGCATTCGTCTTCGAGGGATGCGAGTTCTGATGTGATTGTGGAGGAATAGGATGTGAGATTGAGCGACCCATCTGCGAGGCATGATTTTATCGTGGGGTTGGAAAGGAACAAGGCGAGGTCTGACGACAGCCGCTCGGTTTCATTGTGATTTGTCATTGCTGTTTGAATGAATTGTTTTCTAGTTCAATGCAATGCCATTACTTGATGATGCCTATGGTATCATTGGGGTTGTGCTGTGCGTGCTACTGTAGTTTTGGTGTGCTCGTCCCGTGTTTTTTTTCAGTCTGCTGGCGAGGGAACGGCTCATGAACAAGGGTAAAATGTTGCCCCCCCCGTGCCGGATACCAGTTGATTTGAACGCAACGGCTAAACGCACATGATGATGTTCACATTTACCTTTACCGATACTCTGAGTGTAAGTATTCATACTTGTACAGTACGAGTACATACCGTACCTCTCGCTCATTCACAATTTGCCTCACAGAAGAAAACAATACTTGTACGATTCCTTTTACAGTCTTATTCATAATTTAAAAAAAAACTAGAATGTCAACTCCAGTTGTAACAGATTCCTGGGCAGGAAACTTTGATTGCTCAATCTGCAGACGAAAACGCTTAGTTGGAGCTGAATTTTCCAAAAAGGTACGAGCGCTTGGTACGAGTACAACTTAGTTCAAAGTATGCAAGAAGGTTGCTATCGTCGCTCAAAGCCTTCCCAGGATGTCTATTAATATTATTCTATCCACTCAGAATATATTTGATGCATGAAATTTCCTCATTTCAAGAAATTCCCACCTCAAACACTTCGAACTTTCTCCTTAAATGTACAGGCACTGGAACGCCATCGTACGACGGGTGCGGTACTCAAATGTAAAACCTGCACATCGACACAGGAAGAAAAAGAGCGTGTCGCAGCCGCCGCCAAAGCTGGAACCAATACCAATGGGAATGACGAAACATTCAAGTGTGCATCGTGCAAGGAATCACTGCCTTTGGCACGTTTCAACCGCAATCAGTTGTCCAAGAAGGACAAGGCGCGATGCAGGAAATGCGTAGAAAATGCTGTGCAAGAGGAAGAACGAAATCGCAAGTCTTCAAAGCACGATAAATTGGAAGAAATCAAAACGAAAATAAAGGAAATGGATTCAAAGGGGAATGTTCAGGAAAGGCTAAAATATGAATCACAATTGAGTGCGCTAGAGGCCGAGCATGTGACGGGTTTGAAACCCATTGTAATGGGTGCAGGTAGAGGCAGTTGGAGGAACCGAGGAGGAAGAGGTGGTGGACGTGGACGTGGCAGTAGTAAAAAATAATTTGTGCATTAGAACATCTTATTCAAACTTCACACAGAAGCCTTGGCCTAAAATTCAAATCCATTTGTCGGTCCAAGGTTATACAGCATTTTTTAATAGTCAGACTCCACAGAATCCGCATTGATGTTCATATCGAGTTCCTCCCCAGTAACCCTTTTGTACAATGAAAGCAAATCATTCACATCATTCTCGAAATGACTGGCATCATCAAAGCTACTAGAAATAAAACATTGATCATCCGCACCATCACTGACTGGCTCGTAAGTCGTGGCAACAGTGGTGAATCTCTGCATGATGTTGCCCAAAAGCGCTAGGCCAGGTGCAATCTCATCCTCGGGCTTTCCTGCCTCCATCATGGTGGAAACAATAGCAATGTAAATTCCCTTCGCAGCGACTGCATGCGCGGCACCAACGCTACAAACATAAATATCATTCTTTCTTCCGACTTGTGGACCGGGGATGATAATCTGCGCAGAACTGTTATCATTGGTGCTGGGAATGGCATGGTTGAGGAAACAGATGCACCTAACAACTTGTCCCGTAGGGCGGATCTTATCACGTGGGAAATAGGATGGGTCACCAATGACCATTTTAGCCTTCGCCATTTCATTTCCAGATTTGACCCCGCTAGCTTTACCGTGTTCGTCGTAGACAATCTCATCAATGTCGCGGTTGAGCATGAATGTTCCACCGTGAATAGCACAAAGACGGGAGAATCCCTCGGGAAGTCCGCCAAGTCCATAGACAGGATAGATATATGGCGAGGTTCCATAACGTGCGAGGGAATAGCAGTAAATCTGAAGTTCCTTGACGGTTGAAATGGCGGGCTCGTCAAGGTGGATATCATCACGTTGAAGACACATTGCATGGGAAATGAATTCATGAGTGGAAGGGACAAGACCAAAATCTTCATAAAGCTGACGCATTGTCATTGTCTTCAAGTCGCGCCCCTCGTAGGTTTGGTGATTATCCTCCTTGTACTGATCGATAAACATGAGGAATTTGCGGAAACGGCGTTTCTCAAATAAACCCATGAGAGGAGATCTCAATGCTTCTTCGGGAGTAGCAGGAACTTTCAAAATCTTTCCGTTATTGAACACATAAGATCCATCAATCGATTTGAAGTCTAGGTAACGAGTAACTTTTGAATGCAACAGCATCTTGGTAAGATTACCGCATGCCATGATAAACTTGGGGATAAGGTCAACATTGTAATCGCGATTTGATCCTAGGAAGGAAGGTACCTCTCCAGCTTGGAACTTTTCAAATAGATTGGTGAGGTTCAAGGATGCGCAGTCAGCACCATAGTATCCATTGCGGTCGACGTGAAGGACCTTCTTGCCTTTTACGGATAAAAGACCCGAGATGACACATTCTTTGAGACCTGTTCCCATAATGATGGCATCATATTCACCGTCTGCGAGGGCCTCCATCCCTTCGGGAAGCCAGTCAAAGGCCTGCAGGTAGGAAGAACAAGATTTTGTTAGATGTTTGTCAACATATGACATGTCGCGCGGATCAACGATACGTATGATCGACGGTCGAAAACTAATGACGCTGGCACTGACTTACGGGGCTTGCGGGTTCTTGGATTGGTTCTTCGGCCATGGTTGAGTGTTGAGCTTCCTGTTTCTGTTGACTATTGATGCAATCAGTTGAATCGAATCGATTCTTTGGTCTACGAGTATCGGGGTATGTCTTTGGAAGCACTTTACAGTATTTTCCCATGTTTGTTTCTGGCGACCGGGCGGGTGATGCCTCCTCCGGCCGTTTTACCGGATCTCAAGGGGGGCTTCTCCAACCCCCCTAAGCAAGGGCTCCCCTTTTTAAAAAAAGCCCCACGAATAAAATCAGTCCACGATCCACATGGCATGGCTGGTGAGTGGTGAGATCATTCTTTTTCAATCAAATCAAATCAAATCATATCATCACTCACTCAGCGTTCTTACAAGTAATATTCAAATCCATTGCATCTTTCTTTCGGTCAAATATCATCTTATGCCATCCTACTAGTCAACTATGCCAGCATCACCAAAGAGGAGATCAAAACAAGGAGCCATCCTGCTGAATCCCAAAGATTCACCCTCCTGCAAGGCTTCTTCTGCTTTTCTAATCATCGGGCTATGCATCATTTTTTCTGCATTTGTCATTGCATATCAGAGTGAAAAGTTGCAACTGTTTGTGAATTACAAGAGCAGTCATGAAGTAAAATATAGAGGAGAGGATGAAAAACGTGATACAAATGCAGCAGAAATCAAAGCTATTAGCATCTTGGGAGAGCGAAATTCTGGAACTACTTGGATGTATGAGTAAGTTGAAAGGAACATGGATTTTAGGCACGAAATACAATTCGCATGACTAAATGCCTAACATGTTGCTTGTACACGCACGCAGGCATTTAAAGGAGTGTTTCGACCATTCTATTCCAGTCAACAGACAATTAACACGGTACAAACATTGGTTCCAAGATGAACACATTGTTGACAATCGTGTAACAAACGGAACACTTGTGCTTGCAATGTTCCGTAACCCTTTTGAATGGGTCGAAGCTATGAGAGCTAGAGTAAGTGATCGATTTTGTCCATGGAATCTAGAAGGTTTTCTTTGTCCTAAACCATATTTTCTTGCAGCCACACCATGCATCAGAGCACATTCATTTGGGTTGGGAAGAATTTGTGACCAAACCTTGGACGATGGAGCGTGTCGGATTTGATCTAAATATGACGGAAGATGAGAAAAACGATCCTAAGGCTTGTCAAGAGGATTTCATGTACAGAGATATCATATCTTGCCACGTTCGACCATATCCAAAGGGATCCTTCGAGAAAACGTACATGTCAAACCATCAACCATTTTACGAAATGAGAAATGATGGATCTGGAGATCCGTTTAAAAATATTCTGGAGATGCGCGCTGCAAAGAATTTAAACTTTCTTTCAGTGAAAGACTACAGAGCTGTCAAGGAGTTATGGCTAATACAATACGAAGCTTTGTCGGAAGGCGGCACAGCAGAAGTGATTCGTGATATTGAGAAAATGACTGGTGCAACGGCTAAGTGTAGGGCTTACCCTCCCCAAAATCGCAAAAGAAGGAATATCAGCAAGGACGAAATCAAGTATATTGAAGAACATGTCTCTTGGGAAGCAGAAAATGCTATTGGTTATAGCAAGACTGGGCTTCGAAAGCCAAAACACAACTCCACAATATATCGAAAAATAGTATCTCTGTAGACCTGTTGTGATCTACCGCACATTCAACTGATTTGTATAATTAGAAAACGTTTGTTATAAATATTGTGTTATAAGCTACGTTTATGCACCATTCAATATTGTAATGTGAACCAATCGGATACTATGCACCGTCACTTAGACCCTGCTGCTATAAATCAATGCGAATCCATTCAATCAACAGTGACGTTCATTTTCACGCCATCCAGAGTTCCATCCTTGGAAGTATCGCGATTGACGCATTTCTTATATAGAACCCCGAATGCATCTGTCGCTTCCTTGGTTGTTAGGGCATCCAAATTCTCCATCTCCTTCTCGGTTAACTCGAAATCAAAAACTTGTGCATTCTCGACCATCCTATCTTTCTTCACAGACTTTGGCATATAGATCAATCCCTTTTGGACACACCATCTTCCAAGAATCTGTGCTGCAGTCTTTCCATGTGCCTCGGCAATTTCCAAAATAGTAGGATCATTAAATGCCTTTCCATCTCTCAAGCTTCTGTAGCTTTGCAATACAACTCCCTCCTTCTTGAAGAATTCGATAGTGTTCTTTCTGTATAAGAATGGATTAATTTCAATTTGGTTCACAGCAGGCTTGACTGTCACTCCATTATCCATTAGCTCTTGATAATCTTCTACTGCATAATTTGAGACGCCAATATTCTTAATCTTTCCTTCTGCTTTGAGAATCTCCAATGTTTTATATGCTTGGACATGTTTCCCCGGCACTGGCCAGTGAATGAGATAAAGATCCACATATTCTGTCCCTAAATCGCTCAAAGTTTTCTCTAATTGAGCACGAATTGCCTCTTCCCCCTCCTCGATTGTTGTGGTCCACACTTTGCTACAAATGAAAAACTCGTCGCGTGGTACACCAGATTTGAGCATCGCTTTGCCTACCTCACTCTCATTACCATAAAATTGCGCACATTCCAAGAAACGGTATCCCACCGATATAGCATCATACACGCATTCTTCTGCTGTGCGCTCTATAGCGGAAGGTCCACTCGCAGCGACAGCTGACGAGGCAGAGGCGGGAATAAATCCTACTTTGTATGTTCCAAACCCAATTGCGGGATGAGGCGTGTTATCATACAAGGGAATTGTAGGACACACTAGAAGAGCTTCTTTCGTGGAGAGGAGGGAGGACATGTTGCGTCTAAGGCTCCTTCCCGATAGAGATGTAGGACGAAATGCACGGGTTGAAACTGCTAAAAGGGAGGTGAACGCTGCAAGTTTCATTGTAATAAAGCTTTAATATCTTTTGTGAGAAAAGGTTGTTGAATGTACTGAAACGCTTTTAGGCATCTTCATTCTTTGTGGGAACGTTGCAAAAAAAGAAGAAAGAAGGACGGAAAAAGGACCCAAAAAAGTGACCAAAAAGTGACAACCCAAAATCTTCTGAAGTTCGGAGAACGCTAAAGCAACGCTAAATCGCAAGTCGCAATCAAAAGAAGGGGAAAGAACGATCACCCATCACCCACAGCTCTTTTCAACCCTGCCATAAGCTCAGTCATCTGCTACTCCCACGTCACCTAGTTTCATCAGCAATTGAAGTCAGCAATGGGACGGTCGAAACCGAGACCATCGGAAGCCCGTCGCGCCGCACTCAAGCAATCTGAGCTGAACAAAATACCCAACATATCCAATCTAACACCCATTCAACGCTACTACTCCTCAGCATTAAAGCTCCTTCAACGTTTCTATACCGCGGTAGACAATAATAAGCTTGATGAAGCTTACATATATGGATTGAGATTCGCGCAATTCAGCGCCAAAGTTTTGCCGAAACACGATTATTATAAGGTGAAGCAGAGAGAGTATGTTCAGTTGCGGAAGGATAATCAAAATGATTTGAAAAAGGTAATTGATGCGTTAGAGCAGGTTGTCAATATGATGGACCTGGAAGAACTGGAGAGACAAGAAATTAGAAGGAGAGAGCAGGAGGCTATGAGGTTGATTCGAGAACGAGAAGAACAGATGCGGAAAGAGGAGGATGAGAGATCCGCGACTCAAGCATTGCTGGATCGGTTGAACATGTTGGATAACATAGGATCAGTTCCAAGTGGTGTAAAGGATAAGCCTCCAAAAACGATGGAAGAGGAATTGGCAGAGTTGGACGAGGAAGAGGCTGATTTACCAATTGGAGAATTGCCCATGCCCATACCGTATGACCAAGTCAAACAACAGCTACAAGGAGAACAACCACCGCCAGCTTACGGGTCTATAAATCAGGAGAAAGAACCGCCACCTCCTCCATCATATGACGCGTTAATGCAGCAGCAACAAGATCAGCAGACGCCATCAGCACCAAGTTTTTCTGATTATAGAATGGATAGTGTTCGGAATTTGCGCCCATCCAGTTCGAGGAGCTTACAGAGTGTGCCTTCCAGTCAAGAATATGATCCTGAGAGAACTACATTTATTAATCCATTAGGTAAGTTTTTGAATACCAATGCGTGCGAAACTCTTTCCAAAACGCCATTTTAAATCCGAGCATGAGTTTCAGTAGTTTCAGTCACGTCGGTGGAATTTTATGCGCACTAGACGCACGATTGAGAAGTTCCGAACACAATTTCGGCAATGCCGAGACCGTTTTGAAATTGTTCTCCTTATAATGATCTGTGTGCTCACTCCAATCTTTTTTCGCCCACGAATCAACAACAATGTTAACTACCCCGTTTCATCGTCCACATCCTCTTTACGCAAAATATGATCTTGCAGGTCCACTTGTACCTGCATCATTGGTAGACCATGGTCAAGTGAAGAACAAACCTCCACCTTTACCCTTTTCCACCCAAAAAGCAGTTGCCCGTTCTAGTTATTATAATGCGCGGGGTAAGCATATGATTGAAGTGTTTCAGCTTGGAACATATCAGGGGCGGAATACACATCGAGATTCGACAAATGGCTGTACTGTCATTTCGCCCTTGGTGGCAGTACATCACTTGAATTCGGAAGGAGGGATTGCTGATATGAAGATAGAAGAAATTATTGATGAAACAGCGCCAGTGATATTATCTAAAGTCAGAGGAAAACTTGGATTATCAGGTCATGCATTGATTATTCCAAGCGACGTGCATGATTATATGGTGGACGAAAAGATTCTTGAACAGGAAATGTTTGTTGGAGTATGTGGTGGAAGCGTGCTGGATGCCGAACATATGAATGAATTCCTAAATTTGTTGGAGAATGGTGTAGATCAACAGCCAAACGATGATCGTGATGAGAAGAAGGATTCTTCAAAAAAGGTTGCTGCGGCATTTTTCTTCCATGAGCATGTCGTTAGTGTTCTCAAGGTTGTTCTGCCTGATGGATCAATGTGGTATGATCTCGTAGACTCTATGCCAACACAAATTACCAAGAATGGTCAATCATTGATGGGCGCCACCAGAACAAGATGCAAAGATAGAGAAAGTCTGCAAGTATTACTTTCAATGTATGCTTGTGAGAAATTTTCTCAGACAGATGCGCAATACATTGATAACAACGAGTGGGATGATTACATGTGTGACTTTGACCCTCGGGTCTTCCAGGGATTTGTCTGGAAAGAATAATTGATAAATGAGGAGACTTCTCCACAGATGTATAATAAAATTTAGCATTCTTTGTTTTTGAAAAACAATCAGACAATTTTCATACACGTAGCATCGTTCATGCATCAGTTGCTTTCAAATCAAATTGCAATTCTTGGATCAAATTCAACACTGCCATCATCAGATATAGACCCACCGTCATCACCATAGCTACGAGCTCTGATCTCTGTATTCCTCAACAGAGTATTCTCCAACCAATTACTCATGAAATCTATACCGAGCCAATGCAAACTCTCCAATTCAACCTTCCAACCATTCTTCTTCATCAATTCCATCTCCATCGTTCTAACCTCATTGACATTCATGAATTGATTTGTCTCATTGTTCAAAGAATTGATCTTTTTCAAATCCAACTCAGTCAATTTTTGGTAAACCTCTCGTGGCATCTGCCGAAACGATGGATCAACATTTTCATTCTCACTATTTAGCTGCGATGGGCGCAGACCTATCCATTGAATCGGCACATGGTACCGATCACCACCATCCATCTCATTCTTCATTCCACCACGAAAATATGTTTGCAGTACTGCCAGTCCATATGGATTACAATCCGCAAGTCCGTAAACTGGTATATCCAATGTATTGTGCAACACAAATACCAACGCGCGTGTGGCTATATCTGGAAATCCTGTGATATGGTGAACAGATGGAAGATCCGTGGAGATTTAGAGGACAAAATGAACGGGAGAAGAAATGACAAACTAAAACACTCCATTACTGTAGAGGAACAAAATATGGCGTACCCTTTCCGGTCACCAAGATACAGGGTACTCTGTCAAAGAAGCGATCTTCAGAGAGACGAGTGTAGACCCCTTCCTTTTCCGCGACAATGATACATTGTGCATCAGATTGGATTGCGAAGTTTGCTTCGTGGTGAAGTTTGAATTCATTAGATGATTCATTATCCATGCCACAACCTGATTCCTGTGATGAATTGGTAGATGTGGATGAGGATGTGGATGAGGAGTCGTCACCAATACCAGTACGCGTTTTATCTTTTTGAGAATGATGAATGATGTGAGCGGCACGATGAATCCATTCACGAGTGATGGGTAGGCCTTGTATGGAGGAGAGCGATGTTCCGTCTGTGCTTGTATTGACATTGGTTTGTTTACTGTTGCTATCTTGACGGACAATTCTGATGTTTCCACAGAACCATCCTTTTGAGTTTGGCAATTGAGCATTAGCATAAGCATTAGCCATTGAGTTCATGATGAAATTCTCACTTGTGACATGGTGGTCCACGATATTATATAACATGTAACTCCACTGATTGATTCATGATTCATTCGTTCTCACCTTTGGGACTAGCAGAGAGCCCGAGAGAAATCCGCTCGACTCCCAACAAATTGCAAACATCGACAATAGCAGCGTCACATTCTCGCTGGGTTCTAAAATGCGTAATGAAGATGTAATAAAGTTCTCTGTTTGTCGTCGTTCGATTCGACATTAACAACTTTTGAACAAAGGAAAGGATGAGAATAGAATTAGTGAGACTCCGGCATTGAGCAATATTGGCAAAGGATTTCGTCGTGTAGGGTTTGAAGGGGGACGAGAGTGTCGGTGGCTTTGATGGGGTCGGTGAGAGGTCTGATAACATTGAAGCAATTGTTTGGTCGATTCTGGCAAGGACATTGGCGGTGGAATGCGACATGGTATGAGTTCGTTGGTGCCGCCCTATGACGCTCTGCTATTACTACTCAATGTGCAATGCTGGTGTGTGTTGAGAGTTATGAGCTGTGTGCTGCTGTTTCTTCCTTCGTCCGGGCGGGGCGGCGGAGCGGCTATTTTTCGGAATGCAATCAAGGAGGAACACCGAAGAACTTTCTAATATTTATTTTTTCCTCCCCTTCTCCTTCCCCTTTCGTTTACCCGTGACACAAGCAATTCGTGATTCACAGCCTTCCACTTGTCAGAAAAACGCATCAACATGGATTCATTCAACATTCTTTTCTTTGAAGCGTTGTTGAACCATACGCTAGGTACGGTGCATATTGATATCATTCCAAGCGTTCAATCATATTTCATCGAAGTTCAAAGCACTAGATCTCAACAACCAAAATGATGAAACAGTCAATCTTGATCCTACTCGCGTACTTCGCTACCGCCTACGCCTTCACAACCAACCCCTCCATCGCATTCCGATCACCCACCGCGCTCTACGAGTCGGAGAAAGAAGGTGGTGCCGCCATTGCCAAACCAAAAGTAGGTGTTGTCGTCAAGGAAACCACCAAGCAAAAACAAAAACAGGTCTTCAAGAAAAAAAACAAAGCATCTGACCCCCACAAACGCCGAGAGGACGAGTTTCAAGATGCCCCCTTGTATAAAGTTATGTTGATTGGAGATGCGAGTTACGATCAGGCGCATGTGGTTGAGAAGATGTGTGAGATTATGGAGGATATGGATGAGAATCAAGCAGCTTCTGTTTACAAGTCGGCGCAGCAGAGTGGAAGTGCCATGTGTGGAAAATATCCTTTGGAGCATGCGGAGATGTATAAAGAGCAGTTGGTTAGGAGTGATCCCATGATTTATGGTGATGTCGAGGAGGAGAATAAGTAGAGAATAGCAAACTAAAGACGAAAATTTCATTGCATAATCAATGAGGCTGAATTTAAAAAAAATTGTTTGATTGCTGATTGGGTTAAAATTTGTGGCGGCGGTATAATACTGGAGCAAAAGAGAGGCCTATTGATTGATTCCGCAAGTGAGAAAGTATGAGGATGTGTACAAAGAGTGTATTTTTAGTACAGTAAACATAGAGTAAAAACTAATCATTCAAAGTTTCATCCTTCCTGTTTTTTGCCATCTTTGAAACACATTGCATACCATTGATTGTTCTTTCACAATCCCGTGCCACATGTACTCATCTTCGAATCAATCTCATTCATTCCTCAAGGCAAATATTTTAACACTCAATTTCTACGATACATTCAACCTCCGTAGCAATCCCCAATGGCAAAGCATTCGTGCCAACAGCACTTCTAGCATGATTGCCCTTTTCTCCAAACACTTCAACAAAAAAGTCGCTCGCCCCATTGATAACATTGGGTTGCTGCTCAAAATCATCTGTGCATGCCACAAAACCTACAATCTTGACAATTTGCTTGACATTGTCCAAAGTTCCTAATTCTTCTTGCAGGGTTGCGAGAATGTTGATGGCGCAGGTCTTGGCACTTTTATATCCTTCTTCAACGCTGAGGGTGGATCCTAGTTTTCCCTTGATGAGGCCATTTTCTGTGGCTGGAATGTGACCTGAAAGGTGGAGGAGGTTTCCAATCCGAACAAAAGAGACATAGTTTCCTATAGATACAGAAAAATATATTGTTCATCAGTACAAGTAGTCTAGCGCCGCGCCGACCGGATTGTCATTGTTCATGGAAAAGAATCGGGACACCAATCAACAATTGACGTCGTGTTTCTCGCATACCTTTAGGTGTTGTAGCTTCAGGAATAGAAATTCCCATAGCTTCCAGCTTTTCTTCGATCTTTCCCATGCTTCTATTCACGTGATGTATTTTTGCCTGAACCAAAAGGGTAAGATTGCGCTTGCAACAATTGCTTTGGTTGTTCTATTAGATAGAGAAGCAACAAATTTTAGTACAGAAGAATTCTCTGTTCTCAGAGCGCGCGGAGCGTTCTTGTCGACCCCTTCCCATTTGCTTCCATTTTTATATAGGTTGCCTAGTTGCCTCCTCCCCGGCCAATCAACACATTTTCAAATTTACAACGAAACAACGTATCAGCCACACAACATCTCACATAAAATGAAAGCTGAACAAAGATTTACAGTCTAAACTGCAAATCATAGAATGTTTGCTTCTCCTCGAGGTATACCAGTACAAGCTTCTTTTGTGTGTTCATCATTGTGATGGGTGATGGTCGTTGTATTGCCATGTGGATTTGTCTTTCGCATCATCTGTCAACTTTGCGATCAAACGAGTTTGAAGTTACTACTCGAATATGAAAATTCATTGGAGACGAAGTGCTCTCCATTCATTTTCATATCCATTGTCAACTTTTAGAATAGTTCCAATACTCTTTGAAATCGATGTGAAAATGTATTGAAATCAGAATGCATCCTTATTCGGGTCTATACAAATGCTCATGTATAGATTCCTTCATGCGGATGCTAGAGTAATCATAGAGATGAGTTATATTAGCGGCAATCACTTCATTCCTAGCGAATGACTTGTACGAACTTTGGTAGAAGGTGGACATACTTTGCACAGTTTTTGTGTTTGTCTCATCTTCTACCCTTGGTTGTATCTTCCCGATTGCGGTCAGTCCTCAACCCTAAATCTTCTTCATTTGAAGCCTTGTTCGTATTTGAATAAATGTTGTCTTCTTTCGTCTGATGTATCATACTTTCGAATGGATTATAAATTCACAGAGATAACTACGGTGCACTTGATAACTTTCATCAATAACTAATCTTTTGTACTACACGCGTACGGTTATAAAATATATGGTGGCCTTATGTTTGCCACAATTTTCCTATCAGTCGAATAGCCCAACCTTGTCCCGAGTTACGTTTGCTTAATTGTTGATAATACTCAGTTTGGATGGGTTCGAAGTGTTTTGTGACGAAACCGCATGGTAGAACGTACCATCCGATATCAACTTGTGATTGGAGAGCGAGTTGTAAAGGTGGCGCGAAATCCCGAAGAGATAGTTCTGTTCCTTGGGGGTCGTCATGCCAGGATCGCAGATCAGTGATGAGGAAAGTAATTAAGATGGGGTGAGTGTGAACGTGTGTAAGCCAGCCTTCAAGTGTAGTGAGGAGGGAATCAAATAGTTCAATGGCACTTTGTTCTGTGCAAATGAGAATGTGTAGTAGATGTTCGCCGTCTTCTCCGCAGCGTGGGCACTCCGACGAACCTCTTTATTTGCGTTTGACCATTACTACTCCTGTTGCTGTCTGCACCCATTTTGACATAAAGATTTGAATAGGAACCGTTGCTTTTTTTCTAGCCGTCCGGATAGCATCCCAGTACATGTTGGTTGAAAAGTAATCTTCGTCTGCCATACACTTATTTGCTAAGTAGGTCACCGCCCTTTTAGCCAAGATCTTATTATACAGTCCTTTTTGCAGCTTACTTGTAAACATGTCGCCTTGTACAGTAACTCGTCCGTAGCCTTTTCGTGGAGGGTATTTGCTGGGTCGGTGTGAGAAAGGTACCGGTGGAGGAACTGGAAGAGAAGTTGTTGCCTCTTTAGCGAGAATGTCCATGCGCACGTTCAGTGATTCCTGCAATGGGAGGGGGCCACAGTATTTGTTGTCCTGGTGTCCGTACACATGTTTAGTTTTGACTTTGCAATGACTGGACTCCCACGTTGCGCTGAGTTTACCAACTCGTGTTCACAACTCCTCTGAACATGTTCGACATTTCTCTCCCAGCCATTGCTTCATCTTTTACCACAACGGTATTTAAGACGAGACCGATCTGATAAAACCTTTTCATTGTTTCCAATTTATTCGTGGCAAGAACGTCGTCTACTAGGGATTTGAGGGGATCTCTGTTAGTACGATTATTGCTGTAGATTGACTAGAATTTAGGGGGGTCTCTGTTAGTACGATTATTGCTGTAGATTGACTAGAATTTAGGGAGCAAAATTGTGTTACACCTATTAGTATCTACTTTCTCTTCGTAGCTTTTCTCTTAGTGTTTCGCCTCTCTGCAGCGATCCTTTGCATGCGTGCCGTTGCTTCTCTCTCAATCTGTTTGGATGCATTGTAGTCTCCAGTTGCAGCTTGCTCAGCAAGCGATGCTTTGCTGTTGTATTTATTTGTGTCGCTATCCATCGATTCGGGGTCAAGTTTATTGGCGTTGAAGCCATTCATGTAAATTCTTCCTTTGATAGTTTGCAAACGTTCTTTTACTTTCCGCCTACTTTTGTCAGTATCGCATCTAAAAGACACATTATGCAAAGTTGAATTGGCTGGCATGGATGACAGGACACTAAAGATTGACATGTGTTTGTTTTCTTCATTAGAATACGCCGAAGCATCAGATTGTGTTTGCCCCCCCCTCAAATCGTGTATATGAGATGTTTGTACCTTAGGCTGCGCTGATGATCTATCTGCACTTGACAAACGAGGTGATGCACGCATTGTTACCAGATGAATATTGGGTGGCGGAATACGAGCAACTACATTGGATAAATCACAAGAGAGGCGAACCGTAATTACATCAAGTCGTCGAAAAGATAGGATTGTTTTGCAAGAAGGTACTTGCAAATCGACCCTTGCCTTGGACTCGTCATTCTCATCTTGTAGCGAGGAATGGCCATTTGGGAACATTCTGCATCCCTCTACGCCCGAAAATTTGGAGGAGGGGGGCAGTCCACTCGAGGGAGGCAAGCCAAAGAGTTTAGGATCTATATGGATATTTCCATCTTTGTCGGCAAGGAATATCGGCCCTTTCATGTCAAACTTTGGAACGTAAACGATGAGGCCGTTTTGTCTCAAGCCTACCACAATCGCGTTGGTATCTTCTGTGTGTTGCCGGAAGTATAGAGAAAGGAATAAGCGTTGGCATTGCATCGATGACAGCTTGGATATGCGATTCTGAGAGTTGAGAATATCACAAGTCTTTGACAATTCGGTAGTTTGGTACAAATCTCTTGTAGATGAAGTGGTGGTATTGTTATTGTCCTCAGAAATGTGTTCTTGGTGATCCTCATTGGAAGTTGGTCCCAAAGCTAAGTCTTCTGCCCCTTCGATAAGTGAGTCTAGAAAATCGTCGTCATCGAGATCGTGAGCAATATTTTCTTTGCCATTCTTGGTTCCTTCGCCATTTAAAACTGATATTGCATTAGATTCGGGGATCAGAGAATTAATGTGTTCAGTAGCCTGGTTCACGATGGAACTATGAGATGATTCACTTCGCTCTAATAAAGATGCAATCAGCAATCGGTGCACAATGACGTCAGCATAACGCCGAATCGGTGATGTGAAGTGTGTGTATAGTTCAATACCTAAGCCGTAATGAGAGAGAGTTCCATCTCCGTCAAAGGCTCCAGTGCAGACATACTGAGCTTCAGACATCGCCCTCGTTGCTAACGACTGAAACAAATTATCTTGTATTGATCCCAATCCTCTCGCCCTGGCATCGTTCAAAGATTGTGCCAATGCCATATTATTATTTCCATCAAACGAGGAGCCGCTTGCTTTCAATAAACTCTCTAACTCGTCAAAATTTTCTACCTTTGCTGACCCATGAATCCTTAGAAGGGCGGTATCAGGGAAGTGTTTGTATATCGTTTCTGCTACGAAGCTATTGGCCATAATCATAAGTTCAGCGATAGTGTTATGAATCTCAAGCTCTTTCTTTGGAACAATCTTGGTTGGATTACCAAAATCGTCAAGAACAAACTTCAATTCAGAACCACGATCCCCACTCGATAAGTCTACCGCCCCACCATCAGTCTCGCGGCGCTTCTTTAATTTCCGAGTGAGCTTTGTGAGCAGTGCTAGATCCTGTTTCAAACCGTCCTTTTGCCTCTTATCTACAGGTTCTCCAGCTGTTAATGGAGGTGGAAGACTATAATTCGTTCCTTCCGGATCTTTATCATGAAGAATGTTGTGGGCTTGCTCGTACGTCATGGCTAAAGAGGGATAAAATGAGGATATTGATATTTCTTTTGAAAGCAATTTAGGATTTTTCTCTAGAGTACTGACCTTGCACGTTGTGAATAACTGTTCTACCGTACCACGTTGATTTTACAGTCTCCAAGTTAGACGAGAATGTCCAAATAACCGACACTGCAAGGCGATCAGTATTCCCGTGGAGTGAACACAAATCTGACGATCATCAAGAGAGATGTGGTGAGATGAGATGCTGTACCACATGTACTGACGCAGGTGAATGACAAAATAACGTACCTGAACTTAGTAGAGAAGGCAACATGTCAAAGCGCCTATCTACGAGGTAAAACGTGGTTGCTCTTCTTGAAGCTTCCTTGTCCAAAGCAGATTGGTGTGTCAAGAAGTGCGTTACATCGGCAATATGAACTCCAACTTCGACATCTCCATTGCTAAGTACTTTTAAAACAACAATGATAAAATTAATATTGTTAGAACAAGATTAGAAGGTAACATTGAAAACAACATTGGGGTTGATTCATTCATCTGTGGCTGTGCTGTGCAAAACTTACCTCTTGCATGCATAGCATCATCAATATCCTGGCAACCTACTGGATCAACAGAAAACACTCTGCAAGTTTTCCTCAAATCGCATCTCCGTCTTAGTTCTTCACCGTCAATTTTCCAATCACCTCCGTTAGTTACTGAGGGCAGACATGCTAATGCATTGGCACTAAATGGAGAAATATCAATGCGATTTTCTCTCAACAAGCAATCTATTTCAGTGTCTAGATCACCAACGTCTCCAAGAATTTTGACGAAGTGTCCGTATGGTTGACTTGAAAAAACCTTCCAGCCATCAATCTCCACTAAAAGACGCTTGTGTTCGAGATTATCATGGGATATTCTTGTCTTGATGCGAATGGGCGGGATTTTCATATCCATTGGCACCACTAATATGCTATTTTCTTCACGTCGAAGTGCGCCATTAATGGTCAACATCGTTGCAACATATTTCCGTCTTCGATTATTGTTGTGGGAGGTGCCGACGACACGAGCTGTTGGGACAGCATTTCGGTTATCTGATTTGGTTACAGATTTATTCTCCTCTTCAGGTGCAATGGTGTGCACTAGACGGCGTTTCCCCACTGGCTGTTCCCACATTTCCTGGGGCAAAGGCTCGATTACAATATTATCCTCGTGAATTGCGCGATTAAAATGCCCATTCATCTCATTGAGATAGTAATTTATTTTGCTTCCATCTGATGTTTGAACTGTGCAGAAAGCCTCCTTGGAATTTGCATTGGTTACTTTGAGCGCGCCTCGAAAGAATTTCCTCTGCGAGATACCTTCTTGCAATTTATCATTGGAAAAATGTTCAAAATGTCCGTGTTTATCAGTTTCAATATCATTATCATGGCCCTGGGTAGAAGTATTTCGACGAAAGTACTCTTCTTCGCAACTTTTTTGAATGCTCTTCCAATGCTCCACAACGAAGTCCTTCTCGGTTTCAGTCATATTCATACAATCATTCACGAAGAAAGATATGAATAACTCACAGTTCATTATTTGTCTCGGGCCGTCAGGTTCATTATTGTTTGATCCCAGCAGGAGTTCATCTTCCGACAACAATATTACTCTCGCACCGTTATACCCTGCCATCATTGATATTAGCTGAGCAGCTCGCACCAATGCACACCTCGACCGATCTTTTATTGCCATATCCTCATAACCAAACAAATCAAAATCGTCATCGTCAACTCGAAAAGAGAGGTCGGCGAAAGAAAATATACTCACGCCATCGCGCCCACTGTCAATTTTGTAATCATTCCAAAGCTTCACAATCCGCTTGCGTTCATTGATTGCTGTAGATTCAGTATGTATTCTTTCATCTGACGACAATGATATGGAAGGGGAGTTATAACGATGATCCATTACTTCTGCGGCACTTTCTAAAAACAGTAGTGTCGAGCGATTCAGGTGATGAAACGAGGAATGCTGTAGCAAATATTCTTCGAAGAAACGAAGATACTTTCGTATAAACTGGCCGTCGGGGATCAGTATCAGTGCATCTTTAGATAGCAGACTTTTAGGTAATTCATCTGTTTGGTTAAAATTGTGATGATATCTTTCCAGGAAACGTATTTTGTCTTTACGAAAGCTGCGAAAAATCCATCGATCACTCGTCATGGTTTGACAAATCTTTCTATTTTCCTTGTTTGTGTGTGATGTGTACTTATATAGAAGGCAACTGACTGTACCGTACCTACGGTATGATGTATCAAGGATGTATGATACAAGTAGCTTCAATCAAGCCTGCGACCCTGATCTGAGGCACTTCTGAGGCCTGTGCTATGGAAATCGCGCGACATTGCGCCCAGTTTGATAAGATTAACTAAAAACGAGAGCAAGCAAGCTGGAGATGCAATGAAAGTCAATCTTCAATCAATTTGTAAAAAAAGAAGCTGAGATGATGATTTGGAATGATTGAGGTGATCAAAGAGCAGCTGTACCTGTGATACGATCTCACTCGAATGAAATTCCACCCGCATGTTCACAATGACGCCTCGTCTCAGAGCGAATTTAGGGTTTTAGTAGCTCGCCGTAAATTTTAGTCTATTGATATATAATTATTACCAGTGATGATAAACTGTGTTTCATTTTGTAAAATGCTTCTTACTACTTTTTCTCCTTTGAATGATTCTTCTGAATCCTTGCAAACTCGATGCATTTCGAAGTCATTGGATATCCTACCATCGAAATCATGAAAAACCACAAAACGGATGCCTTGTTTCTAAACTGCAATATTTTTTTGCATAAGTAGAAACCGTACACTGCCTCTGCTAGATGGGCACCAACTGCAAAAATCAATGAACATTGAATGGCAAACGCAAGGATTTGACCTTCAGATCCAAAGACAGACCGAAACAAGTCATTTTTATTGGCAAGTTCTTGGAAATCTAGAAAATGGTGTGCGTAGCCAAGTCCCATTATCATTAAGATAATCAACCGACATAGTGGTTCAGTGACCAACCAAGAGATTTTGGGTTCTGATTTCTCGTGATGCAGTTCCGCCAGTCTAGGTCTAGTAGGGCATAAAGACGTATTAAAGATTGAAATTAGCTTGGAATTAGTAGAAGGAGAATATTTGCAGGCGGTGAATTGAACATGTTCATACAACTACTGATTCACTAACCTCATATCAACAAACGAATTCATCGGAGGAACGAATTTGATAACAACCTCTCTTTGAGAACAAGTATCATTCTTGCAAGCAACGTATGAAATTTTGGACTCTTTCAAGTTGATCGCAGTCATTTTGCAATTACTGACAGTAACGTTTCTTTCCCGGCGTCCCAAAGTTGAATCGACAATCATGAACAGAGATAGCTGATGATCCTCGTTCATATGGTTACAGATGCGAGTTTCAGCCATGATGGAGTGGATTTTTGTTTTTTATGATGGTGGTACCGGGCGGGGTAGGCAAATCAAAAAATCTGGTACCGTTACATTCGTACAGTACATACCTCCTCGCCTCTCTCTCGTGCGCGTAGGTACTCTAAATGAAGATGCGCGCGCCAACAAAGGCAACGGGGGGGGGGAAATGATAACAATGACAAAAACCACTCAAAGACCTCTATCTGCACGCCTGAGTTATATACGAGTAACTACTTGGACTTGTACAATACTGCGGTGTGATGATTTTCGTCTATTATGATCATGCGGCATGCATAAAATGTAAAATCATGATTTTTAATAGTACACGTAGCGTTGTCGCAGGAGGTAATTATGTTAGCTGTACTCGTACTAGCATGTTCGAAGATTGAGCGATTACTTGCCCGATCGATCGTTCTGAGCTTCCAATCCTCGTTCTCCGTAAAACACAAATCAAGAAATGCTAGTAGTAGTACATCTTGGATGCCAAACATGTCGAATCCGCATTACCTTCATCTGATAGACAAGGCACTGGTGCATTGTTGTCTGATGGTAGGAGCGGTTCTGGTTCAGAATAATCATTTCGCCTTATGATTAATTCAGGATCACATTCCATTGCAATATGAAGATTCTGTGAAAGA
>Ga0115005_10000922_pt1 | contig 23014 bp, 22 predicted proteins | sample ArcOceMetagenome_FD_87163 | JGI IMG/M metagenome (GOLD analysis project Ga0115005, IMG submission 87163) | Marine eukaryotic phytoplankton communities from Arctic Ocean - Arctic Ocean - Greenland ARC118M Metagenome | ecosystem: Environmental > Aquatic > Marine > Oceanic | place: Arctic Ocean...
AAAAAATAGCCTAAATGGCAGCGGCTTTGTTATTGGTAACGGTCAGTATGTGGTAACAAATTATCATGTGTTACCTAAAGAACTTGATAATAACCTATTACAGAAAATGGCCATTTTTACGGGTTCAGGAAAAAATGCAAAAGTACGTACTGCTGATATTGTCGCTAGTTCTCAGCTTCATGATATTGCGGTGCTGAAAATTCAGGGTGCACCTCTACCTGCGATGAAACTCGCTAATGAAAATTTCCAACGTGAAGGAAGTTATGTCGCCTTTACCGGTTTTCCTATCGGCGCCGTTTTAGGGTTATACCCCGTTACACATCGAGGCATTATTGCCAGTATTACCCCAACAATTATCCCCGTTGATAATGCTCAACAAATTAGTATTAAGATGCTTAAAATGTTGCGTAACCCTTATTTAGTTTATCAGCTTGATGCGACCGCTTACCCGGGTAATAGTGGGAGTGCACTATACGATATTGATACAGGAGAGGTCATTGGCATTATTAATAAAGTATTTGTACAAGCCTCTAAAGAGGCTGTGATCACCAAACCTAGCGGTATTACCTATGCTATTCCTGTTAAGTATTTATTAGTCTTATTGAAAAAGCATAATATTGATTATCTCAAGGCAATTTAGTGGTGAGCTATTCATCACTTATTTCGGTATATGCTTGACGTTTTTTAGGTGAGTCAATTAAGGTTGAAATAGGCACGAGGTCAATGTCCAATTCAGCCAGTAAAGGGATTAAGCGGTTAAGTGCAGCGATAGTCTCTGGGTGAGGGTGAGCAATTGCTACGCCTGATTTAAATTGTTGAGCATGTTGGATAAGCTGCCTGAATTGTTGCTCAATATAGTCGTTTGTTAATACATTGTCTAAAAATATTTGTCGATGAGCCGTTGGTACGCCTAATTTAAGCGCAATACGTTCTCCTTGGGTTTTTTTTGTCGTAACACTGTCAACAAAAATCAAATTTCGTTCTTTTAAAAAGCGCATTGTCCACATCATTGGGGTATAAAGTTTCGTGAGCTTACTGCCCATATGATTATTAATACCAATAGCAAAAGGGATCTCTTCAAAGGCTAGCGCAAGTTCATGGCGTATTGATTGTTCATTCATTTGAATGGTTAATCCGCCAGGACCAAGTTTTTTGCCATTTTCGGCTTCCATCGGAATGTGTAAAATAACGTCGTGATCTTTACGATCAGCTTGCAGAGCTAATGTTTTTCCGTAAGGCGTATGGGGAAGAATAGCGAATGTAATTGCCCCAGGTAAAGTAAGAGCTGCAGCATCACTTTGCCGATAACCGATATCGTCTATAATAATGGCAACTTGCGCGTTTTTAGCCATGGCTGATGAGGCTATGCTAACCAAGGCGAGTAAAATAAATAGGCGTGGAAATAAATTCAATAGAGCTCGTTATGCGAAAAACCAATTAATATTGATTCAGGTTATCAGGTGAAAAATATTAAATCGAGCAGAAGTGATGAATTACTTCTTTCTTTGGCTTATTTAAACCACGGTTTTGGGTTTACGGCTTGACCATCGCGACGAATTTCAAAATATAAACCTGACTTACTTTGGCCACCACTTTGCCCAACAAGTGCGATGGGCTCACCCGTTTCAACACGATCGCCCACGGCTTTTAATAAGGCTTGATTATGCCCATACAAGCTCATGTATCCTTCACCATGGTCTAAAACAGTGACTAAACCATAACCTTTCAACCAATCAGAAAATAAAACAGTGCCGTTATGAATAGCTTTTACTTGTTTGCCCACAGGCGCGGCCAAAAGAATTCCTTTCCATGTTAAGTACCCTTGTTTGCGAGAACCGAAGCTGTGGCTAACTTTGCCTTTTATGGGCCATGAAAGTTTTCTTTTTAATTTTTTTAAACCTACTAATTCAGCACTTTGTTGTGACAATGCAACAATACGTTGCAAAGCGACGACTAAATTTTCTTCTTCAGCCACTAATTTTGCCAACAGTTGTTTGCTATTGAGGAGCGCTTGACTTAATGCTCTGATGGTTTTCTTACGTGCTTGTTTACTTCGTTGAAAAGTGATTTTTTGTGCAGCTTGCTCTTGTTTTAACTCGTTTAATTTTTGAGCTTGTTCTTGGTGTTTTGTGGTAACGGCGAGTAAATCACTTAACACAATTTGGAATTGGTCAATCTCTTTAGTACGAGCATCGTTTAAGTATTTATAATAAGTCATGGTACGTTCTACACTTGACGGACTTTCTTGATTAAGTAGTAACTTTATATAGTCGTGATGCCCTGATGTATAAGCCGCTCTTAATTGTTGTGCTAGTACTTTTTCCTGCTGTTGCTTTTTGTTGGTTAACGATATTTTCTCTCGTGCGAGGTTTTTTAATGTTTGCTGAGTTTCTTGAAGGTTTTTTTGCGTGTTAATGATTGTTTTTGCTATTTTAGCAATGGATATATCGTCGTTTCTTAATTGATTTTCTAGAGACGAGCGCTTATTGCTTGTTTTTTTTATCGATTTTTGTTGTTGAGATATCTGTTGTTGAACGTTCGACAGTGCTTGATTAGTTTTTGTCTGGGTAGTGTCATTATCAGATGATTGTTCAGCAAAACTCACCGACATCAATAGGCAGCAGAAGCTGCAAATTGATGCAAAGATAAAACTTTTTTTCACGGCAATGCTCATCACAATACTTAAATAAACTTCATTAATGAAGTACCCGTCATTTCTTCAGGTTGCGCCATGCCCATTAGTTGTAAGATAGTAGGAGCAATGTCACTTAATGCACCACTTTCTGCGGGTTGAGCGTGCCGGCCAATATAAATTAAAGGGACAGGTTCGCAGGTGTGTGCGGTATGTGCTTGTCCCGAAGTGTTATCAACCATTTGTTCGGCATTACCATGATCCGCCGTAATTAAACATTCGCCGCTAACCTTTTCTAAAGCAGCAACAACACGACCAACACTGGCATCAACAGCTTCACAAGCGGCGACAGCAGCGTCGAATTTACCCGTATGACCAACCATATCACCGTTTGGATAGTTACAAACAATAAAGTCATGTTCGCCACTTTCAATAGCAGCCACTAACTTATCGGTTAATAAAGCTGAATTCATTTCGGGTTGTAAGTCGTAAGTGGCCACTTGTGGGGACGGCACTAAAATGCGTTTTTCGCCCGTAAATTCACTTTCTCTACCACCACTGAAAAAGAAGGTAACGTGCGCATATTTTTCTGTTTCTGAAATACGCAGTTGAGTTTTGTTATTTTTCTGTAACCATTCGCCGAGTACGTTTTCAAGTGGTACTTTAGGAAACGCGATATTAGCTTGTATGTCGCCTGCATATTCCGTGAGCATGACAAAGTCAGCTATTTGAGGTGTTTTTTTACGGGAAAAACCAGAGAAATCTTTTTCAGTAAAACAGCGGGTGAATTGACGCGCTCTGTCGGCTCTAAAGTTCATAAATATTAAGGCATCGCCATCATTAATTTCAATGTTTTTTCCGCTGGCGTCTAAAATTGCAGAGGCAGCAACAAACTCGTCATTCTCGTCGCGAGCGTAAGCAGCATCTAATGCGTCTGTTGCACTTGCATATTGATGTTGTGCTTCACCACTGACCATTAGGTTGTAAGCGAGTTCGACACGATCCCAACGTTGGTCTCGGTCCATGGCGTAATAACGACCGATAACAGAAGCAATTTGTCCGCATTCAAGTTGTTTAAATTTTTCTTGTGCTTTAATTAATGACGCTTCTGCACTGCGTGGCGGCGTATCGCGACCATCTAAAAAGGCGTGTAAATAAATTTTACTCGCCCCTTTTTCTTTAGCAAGCTCAAGCATTGAAAAAATATGTTCTTCATGACTGTGAACACCACCAGGTGATAATAAACCAAAAACATGTATCGCTTTGTCGTGTTTTATCGCTTCAGTAACGGCATTATTTAGCGCTAAATTGTCGTTAAACTCACCATCTTTAATCGATTTAGTTATGCGTGTAAAATCTTGGTAAACAATGCGTCCGGCACCTAAATTAACATGGCCAACTTCTGAATTACCCATTTGCCCGTCAGGTAAACCTACTGCCATGCCTGATGTGCCAATTAACATATTTGGATAGCGAGCGTTTAAATCGTCAAGTACCGGCGTTTTTGCATGAAAAATAGCGTTAGATTCTGTCGATTCTCGGTATCCCCAACCATCTAAAATAAGTAATACAGTAGGTTTTTTATGTGGCATTATATTTTCCATAACGTTGAAATTGTCTAATTATTTAGCAGTATACCAAGGCAAAACAAGAATTGCTCGTGTGCTGATAGACAAAACATTTCAAATGAATCCTGTACTTTTATAGGTTATAACTCAGTTGTTTCAACAAAAAAAATATTTTCAATGATTTAATCGCCTATCACGAAAAGTTCTTTTTGGGTTTTCTGGGTAATTCTGTATACTGTCGGCAACTTTTATTCAAACAATATTTATTATTTCTATGGATCAATTAATTATTTTTGCTGGTGACCATCCAATGTTAAGTGCTGCTTGGGGCGCTATCGTCGTGATGATTATTGTTACGACTATTCGCATTCAAATGTCACCTATTAAACAGATATCTACACAAGAACTTACTTTTTTAGTGAATCGTGAAGAAGGGGTTGTCGTCGATATCCGTACAGAAAAAGAGTTTAAAGCGAGTCGTATTATCGATTCTATAAATTTAGTGAAAGAGAAAGTATCAAATAATGATTTTGCTACCCTTGAAAACTATAAAGATAAACCCATCATAGTTGTATGTACCGCAGGAATTACTGCTACAACTGTTGCTAGCCAATTACTTAAAGCGGGCTTTACTAAAGTTAGCTTGTTGAAAGGTGGCATGAATGCTTGGGTAGGTGCGGGTTTACCACTCGTTAAGAAATAAAATCATTGATATAAAGGCTTAATATGACCATTGATATTTACACTAAAGTGACTTGTTTTTATTGCATGCGAGCAAAGGCTTTGTTTGACCAAAAGCAAGTAAGCTTTAATGAAATTAAAATCGATAATGATAATGATTTACGTAATGAGATGATCAAACGCAGTGGCGGTGTTACCGTTCCACAAATCTTTATTGGTGATGAATATATAGGTGGTTGCGATGAGTTATTCGCGCTACACGCAGCAAATAAATTAGATGAACTTTTAGCAAAAGATTAAAAGACATCATTAAATAAAATAGCAAATACAATAGGAAAATAGAACATGTCTGATGAAAACCAAAATAACGCTGATGCACCACAAGCGTCTACAGAGCCAGCAACTCCACAATTTGCTATCCAACGTATTTTTACAAAAGATATTTCTTTTGAAACACCAAATTCTCCCGCTATTTTTCAAAAAGACTGGAAGCCTGAGATTCAATTAGACTTAGATACTAAATCAAACAAGTTAGCTGAAGATACTTATGAAGTCGTACTTTCAGTAACGGTTACGGCAACGGTTGAAGGACAAACTGCCTTTTTAGCTGAAGTTCAACAAGCCGGTATTTTCTCTATTGGTAACTTACCTGAAGCACAACTTGCTCATACTATTGGCGCTTTTTGTCCAACAACATTATTCCCATACGCTCGTGAATCTGTTGCAAATTTAGTGAGCCGTGGTTCATTTCCACAAATTAATTTAGCACCAGTGAACTTTGAAGCTTTATTTGCTTCGTATGTTCAACAACGTGCTGCACAAGCAAAAACTGAGCAAGTCGCTGCGAGCACTGAAACTCACTAATCAACATTGTACTAAAAACAAAACTGAGATTAGTAAAAAAATGGAATTGATGATATGTCGAAATTGACGGCAAAAATCACGGTTTTGGGGGCAGGGTCTTATGGCTCTGCCCTTGCTATTTGTTTGGCTAGAAATGGTCACGAAACCGTATTATGGGGACGCGATGCTCACCATGTTGCGCAAATGAAAGCATCTCATTCGAATGAAAAATATTTACCGGGTAGTCAATTCCCCCCATCTTTAACAACGACTGATGATCTCGCTAGCGCAGTTAAAGCGAGTGAGAATATTCTTGTTGTTGTTCCAAGCCATGCATTTGGCGATATTCTCAGCCAAATTAAACCTTATTTATTACCCAGCGCGAGAATAGTGTGGGCAACTAAAGGCCTGGATCATAAATCTGGCCGATTACTACAAGATGTTGCTCGTGATATTTTAGGTAATGATATTTCATTGGCCGTATTGTCTGGGCCTACTTTTGCTAAAGAAATGGCGGCAGGCTTGCCAACCGCTATTTCTTTATCGTCAACCGATGATGCCTTTGTTAGTGATATTTCTGATTTACTCCACTGTGGAAAAACCTTCCGCGTATACGCCAATAAAGATTTTATTGGCGTGCAGCTCGGTGGTGCGGTTAAAAATGTTATTGCGATTGGTGCTGGTATGGCTGACGGTATTGGTTTTGGTGCCAATGCACGTACTGCTCTCATCACCCGTGGTTTAGTTGAAATGACCCGTTTGGGCTGTGCATTAAATGCAGAGCCAAGTACTTTTATGGGGATGGCCGGTTTAGGTGATTTAGTCTTGACCTGTACTGATAATCAATCACGTAACCGTCGATTTGGTTTGGCGTTAGGTCATGGTGCTGAAGTTGAACAAGCGATGACTGATATTGGTCAAGTTGTTGAAGGTTACCGTAACACGAAAGAAGTCTACATGCTGGCGCAACGTATGGGTGTAGAAATGCCCATTGTTGAGCAAGTATATCAAGTACTCTATTGTGGCAAATCAGCAAGGTTAGCCGCTGCTGATTTACTGTCACGAGAGCGTACTGTCGAATAATTTTACACTATCTAAATGATGCTCTTTTTAAGTTTTTTAATTTTTAAACAGCGCCTTCAAACCCCATTTGTCGCCACGCTTCAAAAATAATGACAGCGGTTGCGTTAGATAAATTCATACTGCGGCTGTCTTTCAACATAGGGATACGAATTTTATCTTCGTCGGGTATTTGTTGTCTTACTTCTTCGGGTAGCCCACTCGTTTCTGAACCGAACAGTAAATAATCTCCTTTCTCAAAGGATACATCGCCATAGTAGTTTGTTGTTTTGGTCGTTATCGCGAGCACTCGTTTCGGTTGTTCGTTGGCAATAAAGGCTTCATAATTTTTATGGCGCTTGATGGCGGCAAACTCGTGATAATCTAAACCCGCTCGTCGAAGCTTTTTATCGTCTAGGTCAAAACCAAAGGGTTCAATAAGATGTAGCCTAAAACCGGTATTCGCACACAGGCGAATAATATTGCCGGTATTTGGTGGGATTTGAGGCTGAAATAAAACAACGTCTAACATAAAAAGTATACTTAAATTCGAAGATGATAAGGTATTATATCATCTTCAGAGAATAGCGATATCTCTTCAAGCAATTGTTGTATACCTTGGAAAAGTAAAGAATATGAGTGAAAATATAACAAACAACGACTACAGCTTTTGGGTCAGAGTTGCTGGTTTCGCAGCCACAGCTACCGCCTTATTATTAGTTGTGCTTAAACTCTATGCTTGGATGGCAACCGACGCCAGCTCAATGCTGGCATCTGCGACAGATTCAATGTTGGATCTATTTGCTTCATTAATGAATGTTGTGATCATTTATTATGCCTTGGCGCCTGCTGACGATAATCATAAATTTGGCCATGGTAAAGCTGAAAGTTTAGCGGGTTTAGTGCAAGCTGCTTTCGTTACTGGTTCCGCATTATTATTAGTCTTTCATGGTATTGACCGAACCCTCAACCCTCAACTTGTCGTGAAAACAGACATCGGTATCGTTGTCACTATTATTGCTATTGTCATGACATTATTATTAGTTTTACTTCAACGCTTCGTTATTGCGAAAACCCGATCTGTAGCAATCAGTGCTGATGCTCTACATTATCAATCAGATTTATTCTTGAACCTTGGCGTATTAGCCGCTTTAATTTTAAGTAGTGGTTATTCTAAGTACGCTGATGGTGTATTTACTTGTGCTGTTGGGCTTTTTCTCTTGAGCGGCGCTATAAAGATCATTTATTTGAGTGTTCACAATTTAATGGATCACGAATTGAGTGATGAGGAAATTTCTGAAATAACCGCCATAGTCATTGCACATAATTCAACGCTGGGTGTACACGAACTGAGAACTCGTCAATCGGGTCCTCAGCGTTTTATTCAGTTTCATTTAGAGCTTGATGACAGGTTATCTTTACTTGAAGCCCACAGTATTGGTGAAGCGATAGAAAAAGAAATTGAAGCTAAATTCTCACCTTGTGAAGTGTTTATTCACCATGACCCTAAATCAGTCGTACAGCAATAATTTTTGAGTAAAGCGTTAGTCGGCGGAATAACCTTTAAACCAATCAAGCGCTTTTGTTATTGCGGTTGTACGGTATTGGTCTTTTTCGAACATAAGTTCATGAAGCGCATCGCTTATCGTAAAAGGGGTACTTTGCGGGTAACACACTGGGTTGTGTTGATGTAGTTGCTGACAGAATGCGTTTTGCGCATCATTAGAAACAATAGTATCACTGCCAGACTGCATCACTAAGATAGGCGTTGTGAGCTTATGTAAATTTGCGAAAATATTATGATTAGCAATGATTGCTTCTTTGAGCCAATGGGTTGTTACTCCTCCTAATTGAATTTCTTCATTGTTATTATATATATCAACAAAAGTTTGATAACGCACTGCTGATTGGCAGAGTTCATTTTCAGCAAAAGTGACATTGTTAAACCCGGTCTGCCCCATAAAATAATTGGCTTCTGCACTAAACCATGTGTTCAGCTTATCTCCGATGTTAACAATGGCTTTGCCGAGCCAGTTGGGAATATTACCATTGTTAACAGCGATCATTGGTGAGGTTAATACGGTTGACTTTACTAACGTCGGATATAACTGCATCATTCTAACCGCAATTGCACCGCCCATTGAATGCGCTAATAAGTGAGGTTTTGTTCTGACTTTATCGGTTGAACCATTAAGACCGTTTTTTGTAACGATTTCATCAATAAATTGCTTCAAATCATGTGCGTAATCATCAAATTCTTTTACATAACCTTTCTGGCTATCTTTTAATAATCGTTGTGACAGACCTTGACCACGATGATCAATAATAAACACATTATAACCTTGTTGGTAAAGGTCAAATGCAAGTTCTTGATACTTTAGATAACTTTCTGTTCTTCCTGTGACGAGCACAATAGATTCTTGCACGTCATGATGAACGAATGTCGCGTAATTTATTCTTATTTGGTCGATGCCACTAAAAGAGGAAAAAATGCCTTCTTGCCAAAATTCATTAATTACTGTGGTTAAATGAACCGTTAACTCTGCTTCTTTGGAGCCTTGATCAAAATTCATGTGCGTTAAAGTCATATTGTTAATCCTAAAATGATCATAGCGTTAAAGTGATAATTTCATCTTGTGTTCGTAAGTGCTTTATTCGTTGTTGGGATTGACGGGTAACGTAATTGTTATCGATAAACCGCCATCTTCTTTGTTATTTGCCTTTATCTCACCATTATGCGCCAATACGGCTTGCTGCGCTATTGCTAAGCCTAACCCCGTACCTCCACTGTTTCTATCTCGTGCTTCATCAACCCGATAGAATGGCTGGAAAAGCTTTTCTATTGTGCATTGAGGGACACCTTTACCGTTATCACTAATAACCACGTTGATACTGTCTTGATGGTCATTAATAAAACGATGCATTGAAATCATTACTTCACTCCGCTTTGGTGTATATGTTATGGCGTTGATAATGACATTACTAAAAGCACTGCTTAATAAGTTTTGGTCAGCGAGTAGATTAAGTGAGAAAAAATTTTTCTTGGTGATTGATATATTTTTTTCGTCTGCAAGGTATTGGCAGTCTTGACAGATATCAGCTAACAAAGCGTTAAGAGAAACTGTTTGTAAATTTACGTGCTGAAAGGTGTTTTCTAATCGTGAAAGAGAAAGTACATCACTGATCATCTTATCTAAACGGGTAACTTCTAATTCACAACGGGCAAGATGCTTTTGTTGCAGTTCAGGATTATTTATAGACTGTTGAGCTAAACCAACAGCCAGTTGTAAACGGGTCATTGGCGAGCGTAATTCATGGGATACATCAGCTAATAAACGCTGATTAGCTGTCAGATTATGTGAGAGTTTATCCGCCATGGTATTAAAACTGGTCGCCAAAGAACCAAGTTCATCTTTTCTTTTATGTACATTTTTTATTCGTGCATCGAGCTGTCCGTTACCGATATCAGTTGCCACACGTTTTATGGCGAGTATTGGCTTACTCAATGTTTTTGCCATTAACCAAGCCAGTAAAGAACTCAAAAAAATGGGAATAGCGAGTTTTAACCAATGGGGAAGTTGCATAATAAAAGCATTAAAATGTCGAGATTTCCCTCGCGATACCAAATACAATTGTACTTTTTTTCCCTCTAGTGTGATGTTTTTAGGGCCTGTTATGCGAGCTTGAGGAAACTGAACACTTGTGATTTTTGAAAAACTGTTTATTTCTAAGTAATTGACGGCGGCTGCTAAAAATCGCCTTTTAACAGAGGTCACGTCACCACTTTCAATATCTTTAATAATAAGTTCTTCATGAGGGGCTTTACGGCGATACTGTAACAAGTCAATCAGTGAAATATCATCGCTGTCTAAACGTATTGCTAGACGATTCAATTTTTGTTGATCACCATGGTGTGCGGCTAAAACAATGCTGGACTCTGCTATTTGGGCTGAGATGAATCGAGTGGCAATAATTGTACCTAATGCGAAAAACCAAAAAGATAAAAATATTTTGAAACCGATAGAAGAGAACGAACGGCTAATGCTATTTATCATTAGCGATTAGCCCATCAGTTTCTCCTGCTAGAAAAATATAACCTGCTCCACGAATTGTTTTCAATTTATCGCTTGGAGCAAACTCAAGCAGTTTACGACGGATGTTACTGATGTGCATATCTATACTTCTGTCAAATGCACTGAGTTTTCGTTTTAGAATTTGTTCTGATATTCTATTTTTACTGACGATTTGACTGGCATTATTCATCAGTAAATCCAGTATTTGAAATTCAGTTCCGGTTAATTCAACTAATTGTTGATGACAGAATACTTGGTGAGTAGCGTGATCGAGTATTACTGCATTTATGTGTTGTTTATCAAGCGAATGTTCATTGTTTTTCACGATGTTAATGCGGCGTAAAATTGCGTTGATACGTGCCAGTAGTTCGCGATGCTGAAAAGGTTTTGCGAGGTAATCATCAGCGCCAAGCTCTAACCCTAAAATTCTATCGTCATTATCCCCTTTAGCCGTTAACATTAGAATAGGGGTTTTGTGTTGTCCTCCTAGTGCTTTTAGGACTTCAAAACCATTAAGTTTAGGCATCATCACATCGAGTAATATTAAGGAGAATGACTCATCATAAGCGCGTGATAGGCCAGCGACACCATCATGACATGCTTCTAATTCAAACCCTTCATACGATAAATATTCAGTTAATAATTCAGTGAGTTCTTTATCATCATCGATGATCAGTATTTTTTGTTTACTCATAATTTATCAATTATCTTACTTAATGCGCTTTAGTTTACTGAACATAATATTAGCCTAACTCATCATAGAAAACTGACGTTGTTAACGTCTTTACATAAACTTTACACTGGCTTGCGTTTCTTTGCATTGCAGCATTTATAGTTGTTATGTATTTAACAAAGAGGACTGCCCAATGAAAAAAAAATTATCAGCACTGTTAATAAGTTCAGTGTTAGCTATATCATTAACAAGTGCACCTGCTTTTGCACTAACTCATGCCCAGAAAGATGAACACTTTATGCCACATAAGTTTAAAAAAATGGCTCAATATTTAGATCTAAATGATACTCAACGTGATCAAACAAAAATTATTCACCAAGAGGCTAAAGAAAGTCGTTTAGCGTTGAAAGAGAGCTTAAAAAGTTTTCATCAACAAAGTAAAATTTTGACAATGGAAGAGCGTTTTAATGAACAAGCGTATAGTGATTTGCAAGCACAGTACCAGCAAACTTTTACACAAATGGCGTTAATTAAAGCGAAAACAAAAAATCAGTTTATAAATATACTGACAGAAGAACAACGTGAGAAAATGAAGTCACATAAGAGATTTGGTAAAAAAAGAAGTCATTTGTCTAAGTGATTTTTTATAATTATTTTGCAATACTGAAAGAGAATATTTTAGACATGGTACTTTCTATCGGCTGGTTATTATAACTAGCTGGTTTGAAACGCCATTTCTCTAATGATAAACGAATAGTATTGCGAAAGTAATTTACTCTACCTCTTCCATTATATTGAATGTCACGAATATAGCCTTTTTTATCTATGGTGAAAGTAACTTCAATATCTGTTTCAATGCGTTTACGTTTTGCGGTGATTGGATACTTAGGGTATACAGATGTTAGCAGCTGAGCAGGTAGACTCACTGGCATTAGACGAGTTGAAGAATCTCCTGCAGATAATAGTGCTTGTTCAATATTATTTGAATGTATTCTAGAAGGTACAGTTAATTGGCCATATATTGGTAAAGGAGTCATGGCTAAATTGGTGACTTGTTCGGCATATGGATTATTTAACATTGACCCATTAATGCTTGAATCTGTGCGATCAAATGCTAATTCAGACATCGATTTTTTCGTCATTGATGTTTGGGTCAGTGTTTGTTCAGGGAATGATTCTTCAACAGATTTTTGAGTCATTGAACGTGATATTTTATTCTTTTGGATAGACGTGTTCTTTGTCGTTTTATTTTTTGCAGGTACTAATATTTTATCTGTTTTTACCGTAAAAAAATCATCAATATTTGTTATAGCATTGTCGATGTCAGCCGCGTTGTTAGAAAACTGTATTTTTTTAGAGACCCCGTTAGAAACTTCTTGATCAAAATTTACTCTATCAATGTTATTATTGAAGGTGCCTTGCGGGGTTGTTAAAGAGATATCTTCTGGTCGTTTACTTACTATTGGAGAGTTTACATGCTCCTGATGAAGTAATTGTTGTGCTAAAGAAGGTAACGCTGCTTTATCACTACGCTTAATATTATTATTTGTGAAGCTGTCATTTGCACCTCGATATAAAAGCATATTCTCTGTGTTTAAATCTAAAGTAGGAATTTGAATATACTTCTGACTACCAACAGCGAGAATTGAAAAAATAATAGCAATAGAGGCTAACCACTTCCCTGAGTTATTCGCGGTTGAGCAATGCTGGTTTTGATCGATTAATCGCAGAACTCTTTGTTTTAAATCACCACCGGATGCTGCCATTGCCATCGCTGGAATAGAATGGTGGCGATGGTTATTACATATCGAAGCCGTATCTGCAAGGGTATGTGCATATGCAATAGGGTTACCACTATGCTGAACAGCAATGTCATCACTACAGTATTCACGTTCATTACGCATTTGTTTAGAAACCCAGCGTACACCAGGATGGAAAAATAATAATATTTCAACCAAGGTTTGTATAAAGTTAACTAAGTAATCATGACGTCGAATATGCGCTAATTCATGCAAAATAAGCATATCAAGTTGTGAAGGTGTTAAACCTGATAGCATCGCTACTGGAATAAGCACGACAGGCTTTATCCAACCAATCGCCATAGGGATATCATTTTTAACGGTAATTAAAATTTGAGGTGTACATTTTAACTTTACTTGCCCAACTAATTGATGGAAACGGGCTTCTAGCGCAGGCTCAGCTGAAGAGGTACCTGTTTTTGGTAGTTGATTAACATTATACAATTCAATAAAAAGTTTTACGGCGAGTACAAAGCTAATCGTTATCCATGTCAATGACAAATAAGGTAAGAATTCAACAGTATTTGCATACCAAATAGCCGTATTTTGGGTGTCATGATTAATGACGTTGCTGAGTAACATACTGTTAGTTAACAATGGACTAAATTGTTGAAAATCGGGTTGGTTAATAATGAAGAAGGTAAGCAAGGGAAGAAATAGATTAGCAACCATAGCCAATGACGAAAATGCATAACGCCATTGTGGTTTTTTATAAGACGTAAAGGATAATACTAATTTTAGTGAAAGCGCCACTAAAAACCCTTGCCAAATAAAATGGATAAGAGTTAACGATAAATTGTATAAAAATGGACTACTCATCAAGTTATCCGGCATTATCCTTCCGTGTTTAAGTGTTTCTTATTAATACTACTTTAACAGGTCTATAATTGCTATTTTTCTAAATCATTGAGTAATTGACGAATATCGGCAATTTCTTCTTTACTGGTTGATTCATCTAAAGCCCGCATGACTAATTTTGATGTTGAACCACCAAAAGCTTTTGAGGCGAGATCTTTTAATAACGATGATTGAGTAAACGTTTCGCTATTTGCGGGTGCATATACATGAGCACGATTGCTTTCATCACGAATGACCAAGGTTTTTTCATGCATAATTTGTAAAATTTTCAAAACTGTCGTGTAGCCAGTTTTTTGAGTGATACTAACAACGTCATGCACTTGGCGAACAGTTGCTGGACCAACTTTCCAGAGAACGTTAAGCAAAGTTAACTCTGCCTCTGTAGGCTTGATATTTGTATTATCTCGAGCCATTGAATTTCCTTAAAGATATGAATAATTAAAGTTATATACGAATGCAATCGTATCTTGTGTTGATTAAATGAGCAATGACTTTTCTTCGAGGTGTCCTTTTTTTGAAAGACAGCCATGATATATAAGGATTTTTAATTTTAAAAATTCTAGTTTTTTTCCACGATTAGTTTAGTACGAGCGGGATAGTTGGTAAAAATCGCATCAACACCAAATGCTAAACATTGCTGTATATCTTGTTTGCGATCCACCGTATAAACCCAAACAGATAATCCAAGTTGATGTGCGTCACTGACCAATTTCTGGTTTAAGCATTCAATTGAAGGGTTAACTGAATGCGTTTGTAGTTCTTTTTTTAATTCATCAAAATTTAATGGGTGGTGTGCAATCAGTGCCGCAGTTTTTATTTCGGGCATAAAACGTTTAAGTGCTAATAATAACGGGTGATTAAAAGCAGAAATTATAAATTGTGAATAGGTAAATTGCTGATTTTGAATATATTCACTCAGTAATTTCATCAACGCTTGAACGATTACCTTTATAACAGACGCGTCGGCCACTGACGTTTTTAATTCGATATTGACTAGGCAACGCCCATTAATATTGGTTAATGCATTACCAAGTGTTGTAATAGGCTGATTTTTTTTGGTGATAGAGAGAAGGTCTGCTAAGGGTAATTCATTAAAATGAAACTCATTACCTGCTTGATCTTTTACATAGGAATCATGTAATAAAACAAACTCCCCTGAGGCTTGATGATACTGAGCATCAAGCTCAATACCATCAGCTTGTTGTTTTATTGCTTCTTCAAAAGCGAGCAGTGAGTTCTCCGGGAACTCTCCACTGGCACCTCGATGAGCAATTACCTTCATGATTAATATTCGTCGTTAATATCTAAAGTAACGGTATCTGAGCTATCTACTTCTGACGTTACAATATCAGCGTAATGTTCACCTAAACGTGTAACAGTGCCAGATTGGGCATCAATATTAAATTCGACCATATTCGGAGAAAAAGCTGAAACTACGGTAGAGCCAAGCTTAAAACGTCCCATTTCATCTCCCTTTTCAAACGTAATTGCATCAGCACCGTCAGCAGGGTAACTTTCTTGGAAAATACCCTGCTTTCTTGGTGATGTAATTGTACCTGCCCATGTGGTTTCTATACTAGCGACAATCGTTGCTCCGACAAGCACCATAGCCAAAGGACCATGTTGTGTATCAAATATAGCAACGACACGTTCATTACGGGAAAATAAATTAGGCACGTTATTCGCGGTTAACGGATTAACAGAAAATAGATCGCCTGGTACGAAAATCATTTCACGTAAGGTTGCTGCCATAGGCATATGAATGCGGTGATAATCTTTTGGAGCCAAATAGATACAAGAGAATTTACCACCTTGAAATGGCTTGGCGGTATTATAAGAGCCCCCTAATAATGTTTCTAATGAGTAATCAAAACCTTTAGCCTGAATTAAACGGCCATCTTCAATATCACCTTGTTGACTGATTGCACCGTCTACCGGGTAACAGAGTGCTAAGTCATCGCTATCAATGGGGCGAGCACCTTCTTCAAGTTCACGGGTAAAAAAATCATTAAACGTCTTAAAGTCTTCTGCATTCTTAAGTTTGGCTTCAGTCATATTGATGTCGTAATTTTTGATGAATGCTTTAATTGCTTTCGTTGTTAACGTACCACATTCTGCATCAGCAAATTTTCCTGCTAAACGAGAAATAATATGTTTAGGCATAAGGTATTGTAGGGTAATTTTTAATTTATTTAAAAGCACTTAAGTTTCCTTTATTTTAATTTAATTTTTATTTGTTAATCGTTGAAACGAGAGGTTAATTTATTGTCACCTAAGCTCGCTAAAATTCGTTGAAAACTGGCCAAACGTTTTGGGTGTATTTTCAGATCTTTACCTGCCGCTATTAAGGCACAACCGGGATCTTTTTGGTGCTTACAATCTCTAAATCTACAATCACCTAAATAATCTTCAAATTCAGTAAAACCACCATAAACTTCTGCAGGTGTTAAATGCCATAAGCCGAACTCTCGAATACCGGGTGAATCAATTAAATCTCCACCTTGCTTGAAATGATATAGGCGTGCAACGGTTGTTGTATGCTGCCCCAAACCTGAATTTTCAGAAACCACTTTGGTCATCACACCGAGTTCAGGCATTAACGAGTTAGTCAGTGTTGACTTACCAACACCAGATTGACCCACGAAAACACTGGTATGTTCACTGAGTTGCATTTTAAGCTCTTCAATACCGTCTTGAGATTCGTTGCTGACATAAATAACTTGATACCCGATATCACGATAAATATTGAGTTGTTGTTCAATATCGGCTTGAGACGCTTCATCAAATAGATCTGTTTTATTGAGTAAAATAACGGGTGTAATACCGGTTTGCTCTGCGGCGACTAAATAGCGGTCGATGATATCTGGATTAAAAGCAGGCAATACTGAAGAGACAATCAATATTTGCGTAATGTTGGCAGCGATAGGTTTAACACCATCATAAACATCAGGGCGACTTAACACTGAGGTTCTTTCATGAACAGCCTCAATAACACCTGATATGCTGTGTTGCGTTTCTTTACCTCTGCGCCACAATACTTTATCACCACAAACTAAAGATTTAACGCCACGTCTAATATTACAACGTATGCAATCCCCGTTTTCAGCTTCAACATCGGCATGCTGACCAAAACGGCTAAGAATAGTGCCATTTTCAGCTTCGCCCAGTTCGGTATCTTGCCATTTAACTTGCTCAGGTTTATTACGTAGCTTTTTAGCTTGATTGTCTTTTATACGTCTTGTCTGACCTTTAGTCAGCTTTTTGACCTTAGACATGCAGTTTCATCATGTTATTTATGTATATTTCACTATTAAATAAAAAAGGTAATGTGACAAAAAGTTTTTATCACAGCTCATTGTCACGTATTATACTGACTAAATCACAATTCATCTAATATACTTGTAACAGCAAGTAAAACAGTTGGTTCTTTAAGGAAATGGTATGACGTGTAGCGATACAAATTTAATTTGGTTAGATCTGGAAATGACAGGTTTAGAGCCGGCTGTAGATGTGATCTTAGAAATTGCTAGCATAATCACAGATAGCCATTTGAACATCTTAGCGCAAGGGCCAGTATTTGCTATTTATCAGAGTGACGACGTTTTAGATAATATGAGTGAGTGGTGTATAGAGCACCATGGTAAATCAGGTTTGACTAAGCGTTGTCGTGAAAGTGTAAGCTCTTTAGAAGATGCGACCAAAGCGACGTTAAAATTTGTTGAGCAATATGTGCCAAAAGGGAAGTCACCTATGTGTGGCAACAGCATTGGTCAAGACCGCCGTTTTATCAATAAATATATGCCTGACTTTGAAGATTATTTTCATTATCGAAACTTAGATGTAAGTACCGTTAAAGAATTAGCGCGTCGATGGAAACCAGAAGTGTTAGACAAAGTGGTTAAAACCGGTGCTCATTTAGCGCTTGATGATATTTTAGAGTCCATTGCTGAAATGAAAGTTTATCAAGAACATTTTTTTAAATTGTAACGCTCTTTATCCATACATCTAACATAAAAGCGCCTATGGCGCTTTTATACTTTACAACAGCGCTGTGTTTTTTGTTAAAAAGCCGCCTCGATGGTTGTTAAATATAATGCCTGTGAATAAGCCTCAAGTGACCTCAATGTTTAACAATCATCACGTTGTTAATTACAGATTATATAAATAATGCTTTAGATTTTAAATTGCTTAACTTGCGTATTAAGTGCTTCACCTAACTTAGCTAATTCAACACTGGTTGTTGCTATTTGTGATGTTGATGTAGACGATTGAATGGTTAACTCTTGTACATTGACAACATTGCGATTAATTTCTTCTGCAACAGCAGACTGCTCTTCTGAGGCGGTTGCAATCTGACAATTCATATCATTAATTGCAGTGATTGATGAGGTAATTAGTGTGAGCATTTGGCCTGTTTCATCGGCTTTTTCTACTACATGGTGTGTTTGCTCACGGCTTTTGTTCATACTATTAACAACAGCAATGGTGCCATTTTGTATTTTATCGATCATAATTTCAATTTCTGAAGTGGATTGTTGTGTCCGTTGTGCTAGCGAACGTACTTCATCAGCGACAACAGCGAAACCACGTCCTTGTTCTCCTGCTCGAGCCGCTTCTATAGCGGCATTGAGTGCTAATAAATTTGTCTGATCAGCAATACTTTTAATCACATCTAAGACTGAACTAATATTTTCACTATCAATTTTAAGTTTATTAATGGCTTCTGCAGAGTTTTCAATTTCACTTGCCAATAGACCTACTGACTCTACTGTTTTCCTTACAACACTGGCACCATTGCCTGCACTGATATTAGCCTCTTGTGCAGAACTTGCTGCTTGCTCAGCATTACTGGCGACATCTCGAACTGTTGCCGCCATTTCATTCATGGCAGTGGCAACTTGTTCTATTTCACTTCCAAGGTTCTCTACGCCTTGACCTGTCTGCTGACTAACCGTCGATAATTCTTCTGCGGAGCTTGAAAGCTGCTCCGTAGAATAGGTTACTTCAGTAATTACACGGCGTATTTGGGCAGTAAATTGATTAAAGGCACGGGCGACATCACCGGTTTCATCTTTGGCACTTTCATCAATAACAACGGTTAAATCACCTTCACGTTGAGCAACATATAGTCGACTGACTAATCGTTGTAACGCGCCACCGATACTCATCGAAATATAAAGAGCAAGCGTACTACCGGCTATAAGGCCTATAACGGTAAGTATTAACATTATATTGCGCGCTGTCGCATATTGGTTGTCACTTAATTGTGAGTCATGTGACATGTCACTTTCTGCTTTTTTCACCAGTTTAGCCATTAAATCACTGGCTTGATCACTGAGGACGCGGCCTTGGTTTGTTGATAGGTCAAACGCGCGTTGATTTCCATTTTCACGTGTAGCATCTCTTATTTTTTGGTTTAAGGTCATATATTGTTCGTAAGCACGGGTAAAATCTTTTATTTCCTGTCTATCTTCTCTAGGCACAAGGGCTGTTAGGCTCGTTAATCGTTCATAAATATCTTTTTGAGTGATGTCGATGGCTGTGGCGTACTCATTAATATTTTCAAGTTGTGTGGAGAGGATCATGTTTTTTTCGTCACGCTGAATTTCAACTAAATTATGATTGATACGTGCCGCAAGTTTAATGCGTTCGGCGACAAGCTTTGCATCAACTAAACGTTTGACTGAAGTCAAAGCTAGGTCGTTACGATCTACAACGGCGATTATTGCTTTAGATGCAGTTTCATAGGCTAAACGGGCCTCGTCTCTGGATAATTTTCCGGCGACTTTATTCGAGTTAAGTCGAGCCAATATTCGAACTTCCGTGTTTATTTTTATGTATTGATCCCAAGTGTTAGCAAAATCATCTAGTATTTTCTTACCATTACCATCAAGTAATGCTCTTAACTTGGTCAGGCGCTTGCTCATTTCAGTGTTTTCTAAATCTGTGTTGGTAGAAAATATATCCATCTCTTCTTGAGTGTTTGCTAATATAATATTCTTTTCAGCCCTCGATATAGATAAAAGATTTTGATTTATTCGTGCCGCAAGCTTAACTTTTTCGACAGATATATCAACAATGTCATTGAGTTGATTGTTTATGTTAGACATTCCTCTAACTCCAAACCATGCAGATATCACTAAGAAAAAAATTAAAAGACCAAAGCTAGTAATCAACTTTGTTTTTATTGAGTAGAGTCTATTACTTTGGGGTGTATTCATATATGCCTCTTATTGATAATGCTTAAGGTCCACAATAATTAAATGTTTATTCTGTTGTATAAAGAATGATTCACACCAGTTTATTGCGCTAAAAGAGAAACACTTCTGTTGCTTATACCGGGATACATCTGCTTAGGTAAGTTTAGTATAATGTTTTAAAGTTACAAATCGTATTCAGCTATCGTACAATTTTTTTGATAAGGGATAACATGCTTAAGTGAGTTAAATATTTTATTTATGGCGTTTAAAACGCAATATATCCTGTAGTATAGTAAAATACCTTGCAGGTCAGACCAGTTTGCGCGACACTGTTTTTAAATTATATTTGTGTGGAAAGCTCATGGCCAATAAATTCAGAAAAATCGTGACTAAAGTTAATAAAGCCCCACGTAGCATGCGCTCTTTTTTATTAACTAAAATTTTCTGTACAACAGTGAAGTTTGCTAAAACAGCATCAATAAAATTAGTGTCGGTAACGAATACTCAAGCGGTGTTAACACTTGAAAATAAAAAGAAAGTGCGTAATCATATTGGTGGTATTCATGCTATTGCCGCTGCGCTCTTGGCTGAATCAGCCACAGGCATTGTTTTTGGCATGAATGTGTTAGATAGCTGTGTACCTCTTTTGAAAAGTATGACTATTCATTATCAAAGAAGGATGAAAGGGAACTTAACCGCGATTGCAAAAATATCAGAAGCTGATGTCCAAATAATTGAAAATTCTGATAAAGGTACTTTAATCGTCAGTGTGGAAATAACCGATGAAACTGAACAACCGCCTATTATTTGTGAAATGGAGTGGGCTTGGGTAGCAAAGAGAACTTAATCGTTTACAAAATTAAAGCGCGCTAGATCCATTAAAAATCGTTGATTCTTAGTGACAATTCCCTACACTGTATTTTTTATCCAAATTTACCGTTGAAGGTATTGTACAATATGGACGCTTCTCGCTACTTTTATCAGCAACTATCAGGACGATTTTTTAGGATTACTCTCCTTTCATTTTTTCTATTTATCTCTATAACGTCACTTTTAGTTCTTCGTGAAATTCAAGTTACCTCAATTGTAGGGGATACACTGCCATCATTAACGGAACAAAATAATCAGCAACAACAAGTTTTAACAACATACCTTGCGTTAGATGATCTAGCCAACCGAAATAACGCCGATAATTTAGCCTCTGACTATGCACAAGTTCAGCTGCAAATTAATAAAATATCCTCATTGATAAAAAAAAGTAAATCTCAGCTCGATTTAATGTATATCGGTCATAAAGAATTTTCAGGTGTTATTGATAAACTGACTAAAAATCACGATAGAAATAATCAATTAAAACAAAATACCATAATCCAACTACAGCTAATTAATGATCAGCTGTCCTCTGACATAAAAGAGAAAAAGCGACAAACAAGCTTACTGTTAAAGCAAATAAGTTTAGATAGGTTCACGGATAAAGTTACCAAAAACCGCACTAAAGCTTACGCTATACAACTCACTGAACTCAGTCAATCACAACAACTGCAACAAACCATTATTCGTGCTTTATTAGCTTTTCAACAATTAAACCTTCAGTCTCCTATTCTTGAATTTGATGATGTCAGTGCAGAATTAAAACAAGTGATAACCTTCTTCTTACCAGAGGAAAAGCTGGTAAGTAAGCGTACTTCTTTATTGACCACACAATTAATAACGTTAGAACAGCTGTTATTCTCACAACAAAATTCAGTGGCTAAATGGCGGAGTCATTTACGTTTATCTCGTTTATACGTCGATTTTATTAAACAACAACAACAAAAATTACAACAATTAATACTAAAAATATCATCTGCTAAGTCCTCACCTATAAACAATAAGATATTCTTAATAAATTGGATTCCAGCTGAAATAAAAGATGTATTAGCGCAACAAAAAATCACTCTCAACAACCAAAATCTTCAATTATCAGTGCTTGTTATTATAACGCTGTTTTTTTTACTTTTAGTGAAAATGGTCTTTGGAGCCAAGGAAAAAATAAGAAATCATGGACAAGACGGTGTGCAACTATTTACTCAGTTTATTGAAAAAATGAATAAAAATAGTGATGAAAAATGTACACCCAATATTCTGAACTCTCTCGAAAATAAAAAAATAGCAGAGCAATTTCAACAATCGTACGAAAGTGTAATTAATCCTGAGCATAGTGAAAAAGAATATCAACAACAGCTTAAAGAGCAACAAGCGGCTAATCAACATATCAGTCAACAATTTGAAGAAATTCAAAAACTAAAAAGTTGTATAGAATATTTAGAGTCGGCTGCTTCAGAGCACAGTTTGCACCAGAAATATCAAGACAATGCCAGCAACAAAAAGTTAAGTAATATGGTGATACGTACGATGTTGCAAAGCCAGAGCGTTTCTATTGGCGCTGGTGTTACTTCTCTTCAAGTTTACCGACAATTAACACGTATTTTTGATTGGTGTAGACAAAATAGAATTCGAAGTGAACTTTCTTCTTCAAGGCAATCAATGACACTGAGTGACGTTGCTTTACATTGTGAAATAGACGCAGCACTGCTTAATATTATTACAGATGCACATTTTCAGCGTAATAAAGTTTATTACCAACAA
>Ga0115005_10000930_pt1 | contig 22945 bp, 16 predicted proteins | sample ArcOceMetagenome_FD_87163 | JGI IMG/M metagenome (GOLD analysis project Ga0115005, IMG submission 87163) | Marine eukaryotic phytoplankton communities from Arctic Ocean - Arctic Ocean - Greenland ARC118M Metagenome | ecosystem: Environmental > Aquatic > Marine > Oceanic | place: Arctic Ocean...
AATAGTTGCAAGGAAATAACACCCAATCGCCTGCAAAAATCCTTTCCAATTTTTTTCTTCAAAAACTGAAATGTAAGCGACAAGCATATAGATAATGGTACCGGTAATGAGAATCGTGAATACTTTCAGGTCAACAAATGCTACAGGGGAAATAATAATAAAAAGAAAAGTAGTCATAGCGATGATATAACTATTGATAATTAAATGTTCTGCGTAATTGTATTGTTTTTTTCGAAAAATCCAAAACGTAGCTAGTGCAAAAAATGGAATTTTTAGTAATTGAAAAATGTGATAATATTGCTTCATTAAGGTATTGAAAATTCCAACTGCATTATTTAGTCTTTGAGGAATACCTTCTCCTAAATTAACTTCAGTTCCTCCCATCACATCACTAATTTCACTTCCACTCATGGCATCAGAATTGGAAAATTTTATTAATTGTAAGGTTAAAAAAGTAGCAATGGTAATCATTAGAATTAGAAAATTCAGCGGTTTGATATGCTTCGTTCTTTCGGCTGTAAAAAGATAATTACTCAAAGTTTTTCCAGGGGTAAACAAAAGTTTTCTTACCGTAAAAGAGAATCCTTTTTCAAAATTAAAAACAGCTAAAATGGATTCATAAATGGTTTGCATCGAAATGCGAGGCGGTATGTTGGTTTGCTCCATATTTGTTTTTTTCTAAAAATAAGAAATTAAAAGTTGGAATGAAAAATCATTTTGGAAATGTATTGTTTTTTTATAAAATAAAAACATTAGACTTTTTTTAGATAACTTTCGTTTTCTTGTTTTAAAGAATTTTACCTCAAAAAAAATAACCGAATTATGGCAAAATGGCTCACCTCAATTTCTTCTAATATTCAAGAATTTATTGAAAAACAAAAAATGTTCTTCGTAGCAACTGCCGCAAAAGAGGGCAAAGTAAACGTCTCTCCCAAAGGACTAGATACTTTAAAAGTACTGGATAAAAATAAAGTGATTTGGTTAAATATGGGAGGGAGTGGCAATGAAACGGAAATTCAGATCGCTGATACCAATCGGATGACTTTGATGTTTTGTGCCTTTGAAGGAGGCCCGTTGATCGTCAGATTATATGGAACGGCAAAATCAATTCGACCTGAAAATGAAAGTTGGGAGTCGATGATTTTACTTTTCCCCAACCAACCTAGAGCGCGACAAATATTTGAAATGGAAGTGGTTGATGTGCAAACTTCTTGCGGCTATGGAGTGCCATTTTTCAACTTTGAAGCACAGCGCGAACCGTTGACGATACCCAAGTAGCGGGTCGCTTTAGCTGCCCGTAAAAAAGAAGCGCAGCGACTTTTTTCCATTCAAAAAAAGAAAATAATTTTGATAGATTAATGGTAACTATTCAGCAGAGTAAAAACTCTGAGATTTCAAATCGTGACTTGTCACACTATACTGAATAGTTACGATTAATGATATTTTTTTTAGGTTTTTTTAAAAAAAAATCGCTGCACCCTTTTTTGGCGGGTAGCTAAAGCGACCAGCTACATTAATAAAAAAATAAAAAAACAATCCTCCTGCAAAATAAAAAAAATAGTCAAAATAGTCTTTTGTAAACTGGTCTGACCATCTCGGAAAACCTTCTTCAAATACTATGGACAAAGTTATTCCAATCACCAAAGTCTCTAAAATAGAAAACGTGTACACCTTGTTATAATTTATTTTTTTTAGAAAAAAACGACGTTCGACTAGCATCAATCCCATAAAAATTGGAAGGCATAAAAGCGGGTCTAAATAGTTATCCAAAATAGCAAAATTCCAACCTAATATTTTTTGAAAAAATTGGTGTAGTATAAATAGAAAAACACAAAAAAGCCAAGCAGGATTTTGAAAAATTTTCATGTTTGAAAATTAAAATGCAGCAGTCATTCCTACAATCAATCCTATAATTACAAAAGGAGAAATCGCAATCAAAAGGAGAATTCCAATAACTCGAATAACAATTTTTGTAAAGCCAATCCACATAGAATCGTCTTCATTAATCGTTGCTGCTCGATTCCACCAATTAAGTTTGTCGGCTGCTTTATCCATTATTTTATCAGAAGCAGATGGTTTTTCCTCCCGTTTCTTTTCATTTTTATATTCCATAATATAAAAATATTAATATTAGGCATGGTTTTTTCAAATTTAAAATTGTTTAGAACAAAATTAAATGATTTCAATTGTTCCTTTTTTAATTGCAAAACTTGATTTTTAAAAAATAGGCCAGCATAAATTATTGGTTATCAATGTTTTATATATTTTAAAACGTCCATTGTTTTCACCTTAGTTTGTTTTAGCGATTCCCCTCTACTAATAACTTCCCCTTGAGTTTACTTTTTTTTAATCCGAAAAATTGCTTCACGATGAAAAAATGGACAAAGGGATTATTCCTTTTAACGTCACTATTCCTAATTCAAAGTTGTGTCAAAGACCTTCAAGATATAGACAGCATTGAGGTCGAAAATTGGCAACCAGAAGTGGCAGTTGCACTCGTCAATACCACCGTTTCCATCCAAGATTTTTTAAATGATTTCGATTCTCAAGGATACCTTGATGTCGATGCTGAAAACTTCATGACGTTAGTTTATGAAAGTAATGTTTTTTCTGTTTCGGGAGAGGAGATTATTGACATTCCAGACTTTACGATTCCGATGTTGGACACTAGTATGGTTGTACCTATTGGTTCAATAAATGCTTCGGTTGATATTGACTTTTTTACAGTTAAAGGTGGAGCACTAGATTTTGCTTTTCAGTCACCTTATACGGAGGATATGAATGTCATAATTGAGGTGCGAAATTTAACTCAAAACGGAGTCAAATTAAGTTATCCTACAATTGCAGAATACTCAGGGAGTAGCCCAACTAATGTAAGTGGAACGATTGATTTGAGTGGTTACATCATGGATTTTTTCAATGACGTAATCGAAGTGAGATACATAGCAACGAATGCTGCAGGTGAACGCAAATTTTTAGAAAATATGGTTTTGCAATTCCAGGGTTTTGAGTACTCCTTCATCCAAGGATATTTTGATCAGTATGAATTTGACTTGCCGAGTGATACTATTTTGATTAATCTTTTCGAGACTGCGGTGAGTGGGAGTTTGAAGATTGAAGACCCAAAAATTAATTTGAAAATCACTAATAGTTTTGGTGTTCCAATTGGAATGGTTGCCGAAAATTTAACTGCTGAAACAATGTCTGAAGGAACGATGGGAGTTCATTCTGTTTTAGACGATGGGATTGCATTTAACTATCCATCTTTGGTCGAAGTAGGTCAATCTAAAATCACGAATATTGGAGTTAATAAAGATAATTCGAATTTGAGTGAAATCATTTCAAACAATCCGACACAATTTAATTATACATTAAGCGCCTTGACTAATCCTGCTGCGGATCCAAGTATAAAAGGCTTTTTTTTAGACACCAGTCGATTTGATGTGGATGTAAAAATGGAGCTTCCGGTATGGTTGAGTGCCAGCGGTTTTACAGTAGAAGAAATAAGTGGTTTTGATGCTTCCTTTTTTGAAGATATCGAAAGTGCTTCTTTTAAATTAATTACTGAAAATGGATTACCGATTGAAGCAGGGGTGCAAGTTTATTTTATGGATGAAAATAATCTGGTTTTGGATTCCTTATTTGATGGTGGAAATATGACTTTGATTCCAGCGGCAGAAGTTAATGCTCAAGGAGAAGTTACGACAAAAAGTTCTAGTGAGAATGTGGCCGAATTTACGATTGACCGAATTGCGAAAATTAAAAATGCTACTCAGATTTCAATTAAAGGAACGGTCTCAACTGCAGAAATGGGAACGGTTGCGGTGAAGTTTTATACCGATTACGGCATGAGTTTTAAGCTTGGAGCAATTGCGAAATTGAAAGAATAAGATTTTGTAATTAAATTGTTATAACAAGATATTTATAAATTTTTTTTTGCCAAAAAAGATAAAAATAATTAAGATGAAACAATATATTTTTTCCCTACTTGGAGTTTGTTTAGCATTTTCGATGCAAGCTCAAATAGAATTGGGGACACATTTTATGTCTAATATTGCTCAAAATAATTTGACGAATCCAGCCTCATTTACAGACAATGGTTACAAGGTCAATGTGAGTTTATTGCCCTCGGTTTATGCTGGTTTTTATAATTCCTCGATTGCGCCTGATGATATTTTGGAAAAAAGAGGAACATCACTTTATCTTGATGTAGATGGCTTAATTGGAAAAATGGGAGTCAATGGAATGAATATTCAAACCAACTTAAATGTAGAAACATTTACCTTTTCATACCAAGCAAAAAGATGGCAATTGAGTTTGTATCATGGCGTGCGAGTAAGTACTTTTCATTCTATTCCAAAATCTATGTTACAATTCGCATGGGGAGGAAACGCCCAGTTTGTAGGCGAAACGATCGATATTGCACCATCTCAAAATATTTTAGCCTACCAAGAATTTGGCGTTGGTTTTGGGTATAAAATTGGTGACAACTTGACTTTAGGGACGCGCGTAAAATATTTAGTTGGGATCGCTAGTTACCAAACGGCCTCTGCGAAAGCGAGCATTTATACTGATTCTGAATATTATCAATTGACTGCCGATACTGATTATTTAATTAATACTGGAGGATTACCCGAAAGTGATATTGACAATGGGGAGTTTTTAAATTTAGATGATTTCGAACCTTCTTTATTTGGAAAAAATCGAGGTGTTGCATTTGACTTTGGAGCGAGTTTTGATGTTAATGAAAAACTCAATATACAAACGAGTGTATTGAATATTGGAAAAATAAAATGGGAAGAAAATGTCAATAATTATTGGAGCAATGGAACTTCTACTTTTGCAGGTTTGGATTTTCAACCACTCTTTGAAGATGGAGATTACAGCCCTTCAGAGATTTTAGATACCATAGCCAATACGTTTGAATTTACTGCATCGCAAAATGGATTCAGTACCGTTTTACCAAGTTCATTTTACTTGAGTGGTACTTATGAAGTTATACCGAATTTAACTGTAGGAGCATTGTTATTTGCACAAGGCTTTCAATCAAATTTGACAACTGCCTTTGCGGTGAATGTGAAAAAAAATATTGGAAAAATATTTAGCATCGGTGCTCAATATGCTTACCTCGAAGGAGGTGCGAATAATATTGGATTAAGTACCACTTTGCGATTAGGGCCAGTACAACTTTTTGCTACTTCTGATAATGTCATCCCATTGATAGATCCAATGAAAGGGCAAAATGTGAATATGAGATTTGGAATGAATTTACTTTTTGGAAAAATAAAAAATTAGCTTTAGAAGCGGCGAGTTCATACGGGCTAACACCGCTAGTTTCACAAATTTAAAAAAATAACTCAAAGATATTTTAAGACAATAACCTTATACATAATCAAGTTTTGTTTCAACCGCGGGGGCGTTCCCTCGTGGTTTTTTTTTGTAAGAAACCAAAACTGAAATTAAAAAAACTGAATATCGAACAAGGAATATTGAACAAGGATTTGAGAAATTTGACGAAACTTCTCATAGAGATACAAAACTAACATCGTCAAACTTCTTAAATCCTTGTTCGATATTCCCATTATCTCGCCACCACCACTCGTCTCAATTCCATGTCATTGATAATTACAATGTACATTCCATTTTCCCAATGAGAAATATCTAAAAACTTCCGACCACCTGTCGCAGTCATATCTTCGATTTTTCGACCTACCAAATCATAGACTTTAAAGCCAACTTCTTTTCCTCCTTTTTCCCATTCAATAGTTAAAATATCGCTAGCAGGATTTGGATAAATTTTTAAATCGTATTGTGAAATTTCTTCCACGTCATTAATAATGTCAGGACAAAAATCCAGGTTAGGTTCCAATTCCAGATATCCCTGAGGCGTCAAATCTCTTCCGTCAAATGCTTGATAATCAGTAGGGATTCTTTTCATTCTAAAAGTCAAATTATTATTAATCATCAAGGTATCACCTTGCGTTGCAGCGTTCACTCCATTTCGAGGAGTGATATACTCCCAAACAATTTCATCATCTGGCGTCAACTCAAAACTATATCCCCAACGTCCCGAACACAACAAAGTATTTCCATTGGGCAAGAGTTGAACACTCGACAAACCAGTTGAATACATTTCCTGTGGAACTGGATGGGTAAATGTTTTAAGGTAATCAGTCGGGCCATAAGTATCACTATCCAGCGTATATTCCCAACTGTACATATCCCAAGGCGGGATGATCACATTGGCAGTAGAAAAATCATTTCCCACTCGATTATTGAAAAATGCGATGTAACCATATTGAGGGTGAGAGGTCGGCAAGTAATCATCAATCCAATGCACATCATGTTGGTAAAATAATTTTTGATCCGCCGAGTCTCCGCCATAAGCTGCCGGAAATCCCCAACGATACATCAAGTCACCACCTCGATTAGAATCACCACCTGAGCTAGTGGCTGCTTGTGTCGTTGACGTCGTATGATCGATAATCCAAAACTCATTAAAGGTAGGAACGCTGATCATTACTTGTTTTAATTCTTCATTATAATCCAATGAATTACTATGCATCCAATCTGCTTTCCCATCATTGCTGTCGTAGTTAATATCTACTCGTTGAGGACTAGTGGAGACTACACCAAAATTGTCCTTTGTGGCATCTTTATCTTGAACCAAATGATCCCAAGTATTCCATTCCCAAACAATATCTCCTGCAGGATTTACTTCGATAATCATATCTTCCCACATTTTTCCTTGAGTCAGCGGAGCGAAAGAAGTATCTCTTCCCGCTTGAATCGCTTCGTCAAGTGTTCGCAATTTCCAAGCGATCATCAACACATTTCCATTGTCCAAAGGAGCAATATCATGATGCAATCGCATGCTGTCATTGTTCATTTCAAAGCTCCATAAAAGTTGATTATCCCAGTCTCGCATTTCGACAATTGCACCACCACCTCCTGCCCAAATTGGGTTGCCAGCCACCATTGAAGGACGCTTGGTTTTTACCAAGTTTCCATTAGGATAAAGATAGGCCATATTTCCCGGTCGGAAGTCTACTGCATCATCCCAACGATGAACTATTTCACCACAGTTATTGAGCAGATAAACATTGGGTTGGTTGTGAGGATAAACTAAATTATAGCCATCAAACGACTTAGTTGGATTGTATGAAATCAAACCAACTGTATTTTGCGCAGCTAGATTTCCTCCAATGAGAATGAATACTAAAAGAAGTTGTATCTTTTTAATCATAAAATGTTTTTTTAGTTGAAATGTTTATAAAATGCTGATAGCCAGTAGTTTAAGTTATTGTTTGATTATCTTTTGCACAAAGAAACGATTTTTTTCTCGATTAGAAATACGAATAGTATAAAATCCATTTCTCCAATTGTGAGCAGAGATTTCGATATTTTTATTTTGGGAAATTTGGCTTTTTGTTAACCTTCCCATGAGGTCAAATACTTCGATATTTACCTCACTTTCAGTTTGGTTTTTTATAAAAATAAAATCGTGAACGGGATTATTTAAAACTTGAACATCTTCTAAGTTGGAGTAATTTTTAACAGCAACTGGGGCACCATATATTTCGCAATCAGAAGGCAAAGGATTGATTTCAATTGGATCTCCTGGCGTCAAATCTTTATCTACAAAGGCAAGGTAATCTGTAACATATCGAGTTGCTCGGAATATGTTCGCATTCGTCAAAATAGTCCCTTGACTTACTGGACCATTATTACCTATCGGCATTTTATAATGCCACACTAATTCGCCTTCATAATTTACTTCATAAAAATTTCCTTCCCGTCCTACACAGATCAAAGTATTGCTATTTGGTAAGCGATGAGCACCTGAAATATTTGATGAATACATCTCACTAGGTGGATCAGCTTCATAAGTCCAAAATAAATCCTCTGGTTGAAATGGCTCCGTATCAGAAATTGTATAAGTATTGTTAGCATCCAATGGCGGATCAATCACATCAACCGAAGAGTAACTTCCACCTGGTCTTCCTTGACCATTATTGAAGACCATAATTTTGCCTTCGTCAGGATAGCCTGCTGGAATCCACTTGGCATCATGTTGACCATAGAAAATTCTATCAGCAGAGGTGCCTCGATTATAAGATTGAGGATTTCCATAGCGAAAAAGTAAGTCGCCCCCTTTACCCGAATTTCCACCTGAGTGGCCAGCCGCTTCCAAACTTGTAGTGCTGTGATCGATGACATAAATTTCACTTAAGTGTCGAGAACTTAAAATTATTTGATCCAAATCTGGATTATAATCTATCGCATTCAAGTGAATCCAGTCACTATTATTACCGGTGGAATTTACCCCAAAATTGACATCCATTAATTCTGGATGTTCTGCCACCTCACCATAATTCATTTTGGTAGAATCAAAATCTTGCACCAAGTGATCCCACAATTGCCATTCCCACACGACTTCAATTTCGTCAGCTCCGACGGGTTTTATCTCAACGACTCGCTCTGACCAAATGTCATTTGAAATACTCGCGGGATTTCTACCTGCCGTTTCCAATTCTCCTTCCACTCGTGTTTCCCAAGCGATGAGTAAAATATTTCCATTAGCCATCGGTGCTACATCATGATGGTGATGATAAGTATTACTGGAGTAATCATATTGCCAAATCAAGTCGCCTTCCCAATTAAAAATTTCTAATCGACCGCCTGTTCCTCCTCCATTGAAATTACTATTGATTCGGCCAGTTCGTAGTAAATTCCCATTTTCTAAAAGATAAACTGACGCTCCCGGGTTGGTCGTACTCTGATCCCATCGATGCACTTCATTGCCACAATTATCGATTAAATAAGTGACTTTACTAATAGCTGGTGCAAACAAAGTATAGCCATTTAATGAAGTAGAATCATTAAGGAAAAGACCAACAGTTTGCCTCGCAAATGATATTTGTACTAAAAGAAGAAAAGCAAAAAGACAGTAAAGTTTAGCCATAAAATTTATTTTTGAAAACAAAAAAATTGTGTCGTCAAATATCTAGCTAAAAATTGATTTTTTTATAAAATGGGAAAAGGATTAACGTGGATTTGTAATGTAACTGCCATTGCGACTATTTACTTAGTTTGAGTTTAAAAAAGAGAGTTTGTTACAAGTCATTTAATTGAAAAGTGCAATGAATAAAAGGTAAGTTCTATAGATATTTTTTACTTAAAAATTTAATTTCAAAATTTTTCTCGTTGATATATTTTCTTCATAACTTCTTGTTGGAATAAAGAGAGGTAAAGATTTGATAATTGTAATTGCTATTTCATTTAAATCTTGATTATCCGATTTTAGAATTCTAATTTTTTCTATACTACCATTTTCAGTAATTGTAAATGATGTCTTTACAGTTCCTTTAATTGAAGTTTTTGATTCTTGTATTTTTTTTGATAGGAGTTCTTCTAATGCCTGTTCTGCACATTTATGTTTTTCTGACAAATCATTTATTTTTTCACATTCATTACTCTTAAATCTGGCAGGATGTCCTTTTATTCTTTTTAAATATTTATCCTTTTCAATTTTTATAATTTTATCATAACCATTCTTTTTTTCTAAAAAATGATTTATATAGTTTTCTATATCTGAGTCAGAAAAATAAGATTTTTTATTTTTATCAAAATATCCAACTATCACGTCACTCAAAACAGCTTCGAATAACGAATCATATTCTATTTTGATATTTACACGATCATATATAGGAGGGAATTGGTATTCAAAATTTGAATCAAAAATATGTAGTCGTCTATTTTCTGGTTTGTAACCATAAATTCGGTAAGACCCTGCAAGGTATAAGGATTGGAAATTAAAAGGGATGAGAACTTGAAAATTACTGTCAAGTAAACCATGCATACCTTCAGAATTAAATCCAATAAAATATCCATTGGCTAACTCTTCTTTTATTCTAAAATCGTATAGTAACTTTAACTTACCGTCATCATCCAGATGACCAATTTTATAAGAGATTTGGGTAGTTTTTAAATCTCTTTCCCAGAATTCGAATTTTCCTTTTGTTAAAATATTAATCCTAAAATACTTTAAGTCACTAGGATCAATTAATTCTTTACCTTCTTTACTTACAACTCCTACAGATGTTTGTCTATTAGTTGAATGATAGTCAAATACGGTTAAATGATTATTATAAAACCTATTGATTTCAGTATATTTTGGAGGGATAAGAATTTCGCCTTTTGTATTCATTAGACCGTATAATTTATTCTTTCCGTCATTCTTTTTAATTTGAAAAGAAAGAAGGTTTAAGTTTTTTGTACGAGTGTCTGAGGTAATTAAAGAAAGATTATATTTTCCAAATGGGATGATGGTCTTCCCTTCAAAATCCATCAAGCTATTTTCTCTATCTTTCTCTAGGATTGCTGTGTGATTTGGACCAAGGTCTATATATCTGTAACTGGGATTTATAATGATTTTTCCAGTTAGATCAGCTATTCCATAAAGTTTATTTTTAGTAAAAGTAAAAAATCCATTTTCGTCAAAATATTTTAAATTATCGATATAATCGAAAGCAGGTTGGATAAGAATTTTTCCATCTAGATTAATTATTCCATATTGACCATCAACAGAAAATAACATTAGATTTTTATATAATCGTCTTTCTCTCAGGCCTTGTGGCTTTTCAAAAATAAGCTTGTTTATTTTACCCGTTTTAAAATTATATAGCGAGCATTTATTATTATTCCCAGCTATAAATACGTTGTCATCTATAACTTCCAAATAGTCAAACATTTTCCCAAAAACATTTTTTCCGTTCAGGTCAAATATTCCACTTTTGTTATCAGAGGTAAGAATTATGAGGTTAAGGTTAGAAATAAAGGAACCTCTATCAAATTTTTTATTAGTAATATGTTGATTTTTATTATTAACAATTTCACAGTCTTGAATTGAACTCGGGAAACGTTTATTGAATGTTGAACCCACAAGCCATCTATCTAAACTTAAGTTTTTTATAGTAGCATACTGTGGAGGAAGAATAAAATTTCCATTAAGATCAAAAAGGCCTATACTTTTCTCTAGTTTATTATTATTAATGATGGGATCTAATTGAGATTCAATATAATTTTTGTTTTTGCTTAGAGTGATTTTTTTATATTTATTCGCATGAACTATTATCGTTCCATCTGAATTAATAATTCCTTCTTTTCCGGCAATGATGTTTAAGTCAGACTTTCCACTTCTACTAAAGACTCCAATATTTCCAACACTTGATATTTTCCATCTTCCTTTTGGGAAAATCAATTCTCCTTTTTTATTAAATATAGTTTTCCCATCAACTTCAGTAGCTGAAATTAAACCATTTTCTAGGCGATATAAGTGATCAAATTTTGCGGAGAGGATCCATTTTCCTTTAGTATCTATAACTCCCCATTTTCCGTTTTGTCGGACATGAGCTAGTCCATATTTGAATAGGAGGGCTTCTTCGAATTGAACAGGAATAACAATCTGTTTAGTGGTATCAATATATCCCCATTGGAATCCCTTTCGAAGGGGGATTAGATTTTGGCTATTAGCTTGAGATTGGATTCCTAACAAAATTAATAGAAAGAAAAAGACTTTAAGAGGAGCGTATTTTTTATTCATTCTAATTTTTTGATTTAGCTTTTTTTATAATTGTAAGTAAAAGTAATAAATTATGCACAACTCTCTGATCCTCAACTTTTTAAAATATAAAAAATAATAAGTTATGTGTAACAATACATCTACATGTTGAAAAAAATAACTCATAGACTTGCAGGGAGAAGAATAAAGTTATACATTTGAAACAAATTGTTGTAATAAGTGGTAGTCTTCTAAACTGTCCTCCAACCTGTCATTCCTCGAGACAAGCTTAAAAACTTTAACCGTACCCGTGGTACAGCTCCAAGCCGTATCACGGATATACACACTACGTAATTTGATTGTTATAAGTCACAATCATACAGGGAAAAGTATGTATGTAACAATACAATTACAAAATCAGGAACACTATTTTTAAACAAGAGAAAACGTATAAATAATGTATGAAAGAGCCATTCTCCATCTCGATATGGACGCCTTTTTTGCGTCCATCGAGTGCCTGAGAAACACTTCTTTAAATAGGGGGCCGTTGATAATAGGAGGTTCTGGCAATCGAGGCGTCGTCGCTTCTTGTAATTATATCGCTCGGAAATTTGGAGTCCATGCAGGTATGCCTGTTCGGATGGCTTTGCAAAGATGTCCCGATGCAGTCGTCCTCAAAGGTGATATGGATACTTATTCTCGTTACTCCAAAACGATTACTGAAATCATCGAATCCGAAGCACCCGAATTTGAAAAATCATCCATCGATGAATTTTATCTCGACCTTACAGGTATGGACAAACATATCGGTTGTTGGAAGTGGGGGAATGAGTTGAAAAACAAATTGGTGCATGAAGTTGGTCTGCCCATTTCATTCGGTTTGTCGATCAATAAACTCGTTTCCAAAGTAGGAACGGGTGAGGCCAAACCTGATGGTAAAATCCAAATTGCACAAGGCAATGAAAAATCATTTCTCGCTCCGTTGCCTGTTCGGAAAATGCCAGGCATTGGCAATGTTCAAAATCGAAAATTAGGTATGATGGGGGTTCGTACGATTCAAACCTTGAGTGAAATCCCTCCCAAATTATTGCAACGCGAGTTTGGGGAAACAGGTATTTCTTTTTGGAAAAAAGCCAACGGAATAGACGATAGTCCCGTAATTCCTTATCGTGAAAAAAAATCTATTTCCACGGAACAGACTTTTCAAATGGATACGATTGATGTAACTCAATTGAAAAGTATCATTGCCACGATGATCAGTAAACTAGGTTTTGAATTGCGAAATTCAAAACAATTAACGTCTTGTATCACGGTTAAAATTCGCTACACCGATTTTAATACTTACACGATGCAAAAGAAAATTACCTACACCGCTAATGATAAAACATTGAGTAAATACGCTTATCAACTTTTTGAAAAATTATATCAGCGAAGGCAACTCGTGCGACTCGTCGGAGTGAAAATGAGTCACCTTGTGAATGGAAATTATCAGATCAACTTGTTTGATGATACGCTAAAAGAAATCCGGTTGATGGAGCAGATGGATAAGATCAAAAAACGATTCGGGACAAAAGTGTTCAAGTAGTTGGTCGCTTTAGCTGCCAGCAAAAAAGAGCGAAGCGATTTTTTTAAGAAGAATAAAGGAGGAAACTGCTTGAAAAGATCGGATCACAAATTTTGATAGATAACTTTATTTAATCAAAAGAATTCCCCGATGCTTGTATCGGGTGCAGAGAACTGGGAATTTCATAGCCCCAACTTTTACGTGTCCGTATGGAAGTTGGGGACAAATTCAAAAAAGGTTGGCTTTAGCCCTGCATATATTAAATGTATGGCTAAAGCCGACGAAATTTATATTCATCCCCATCATCCATACGGACACGTAAATGGTGGGGCTATGAAACCCATTTTATAATTCCTCGTCAGTTTGCTGCGAGGTTATTTAATCAAAGACTGAATATCATATTTTTTTTCAAAAATACGGTGGGCAGCTAAAGCGACCCACTACAAAAAAAATGCTCAACTGCCATACCTATTTCAGTTTGCGGTACGGAACCTTATCGCCGCAACAACTTATCGAAGCTGCAAAAGCTCATGATGTCAAGACTCTGGTGCTGACTGATATCAATAATACTTCGTGTAGTTACGAGTTTGTAACAAGGTGTACACGGGAAGGAATTAAACCAATTTTAGGGATTGAGTTTCATCGTGATGATCGGTTGCTTTATATTGGAATTGCAAAAAACAATGAAGGATTTCGAGCGCTGAATTTGTTTTTGACCAATCATTCCTTGGATGGGATTGCTTTGCCTGATGTGCCGCCAAGGATGGAAAATGTCTATTTTATTTACACCCATTTTCCCAAACAAATTCAAGAATTTCGAGATAATGAATACTTCGGAATTCGACCGGATCAGGTGAATCAATTGTTTCGTTCCGACTTGAAAAAGTATTTGGATAAACTAGTGATTTTTTCGCCAGTCACTTTTTTAAACCAAGCAGGATTTAACGTGCACAGATTGTTACGAGCCATTGATCAGAATGTGCTTTTAAGTAAGCTCTTGCCCGAATATTGCGCCAAACGAGAAGAAGTTTTTTATAAAAAAAAGGAACTCGAAACGATCTTCCAACAATATCCACACGTCATAAAAAATACGCAAAAAATCCTAGATGAATGTTCCATCGAATTTAAGAGTGGATTACATAACAATAAACGCACGTTTACAGGAAGCAAGGAAAGTGATTTTAAATTACTCACGAAGTTAGCGCTGAATGGCTGCAAAAAACGCTACGGGAATCGTCATCCAAAAGCAGAAGAACGAGTCCGTCGAGAACTAAAAGTCATCGAACGTTTAGATTTTTGCAAATACTTTTTGATTACATGGGACATCATTCGCTATGCACATACTTCTGGTTATCATCACGTAGGGCGGGGGAGTGGTGCAAATTCGATTGTCGCTTTTTGCTTGTGGATTACAGATGTCGATCCGTTGGAATTGGATTTATATTTTGAGCGATTTATCAATCCTTATCGAACTTCGCCACCGGATTTTGATATTGATTTTTCGTGGGATGAACGAGATGATGTAACCGATTATATTTTTAAAAGATATGGTCGAGAGCATGTTGCATTGCTCGCGACGTACAGCACATTTAAAGGGAAAAGTATTGTTCGAGAATTGGGAAAAGTGTTTGGTCTGCCAAAAGAGGAGATTGATCATTTGATTAAAAAACCGGAAGATGTTGGGAAGCATCATAAGTACGCACACCTCATTTTTAAGTATGGAGAAAAAATAAAAGGCTTTCCCAATCATCTTTCGATTCATTCTGGCGGAGTGATTATTACGGAAAAACCAATTCATTATTTTACGGCATTGCAGATGATGCCGAAGGGTTTTCCAATTACTCATTTTGATATGTATCATGCGGAAGATTTTGGTTTTCATAAATTTGATGTGCTGAGTCAGCGAGGTTTGGGACATATTAAAGATGCGGTAGATTTGGTGAAAAAAAATCAAGGACGAGCAGTTGATATTCACGAAGTTGATAAAATAATGAATGATGAAAAAGTAAAAAATCAACTGAGTTCAGGGCATTGCATCGGCTGTTTTTATATCGAAAGTCCTGCAATGCGAGGACTGCTCACCAAGCTGCATTGCGATAATTATAAACACCTCGTGGCAGCGTCTTCCATCATTCGACCGGGCGTGGCGCAGAGTGGAATGATGCGAGAATACATCAAGCGATTTCATGCGCCGCACTCCTTTGAGTACTTGCATCCTGTTTTTGAAAAGAACCTTTCGGAGACTTTTGGCGTGATGGTTTACCAAGAAGATACGATGAAAATTATCCATCATTTTGCAGGATTAGATATGGACGAAAGTGATGTCTTGCGACGCATCATGACAGGCAAGAAATACCAAGGCGATACTTTTGAAAAGTTGCGAAAAAAATACCTCGTCAATTGTAAAGCAAGAGGTTACTCCGACGAATTGACACAGGAAGTTTGGCGACAAATTGAAAGCTTTTCAGGGTACTCCTTTTGCAAAGCACACTCGGCAAGTTATGCGGTGGAGAGTTTTCAAAGTCTGTTTTTGAAAGCTTATTTTCCTTTAGAATTTATGGTGGCGGTGATTAATAATTTTGGAGGATTCTACTCGACTGAGTATTATTTCCATGAAGCTAAGATGTGTGGAGCGACTTTGCATGCGCCTTGTATAAATAATAGTTTTTATTTGACAACTATCTGTGGATTAGCTATTTATGCAGGTTTTGTGCATTTGAAGAGTTTTGAAAATAAAGTGGCGAGGCGCATTGTTTATGAAAGAAATGTGGATGGTGAATTTAAAAACTTAGAAGATTTTATTAATCGAGTCAACATCACCGCAGATCAATTGGAGTTGCTGATTCGTATCGGTGCATTTCGATTTACTGGGATGAATAAGTATGAATTGATGTGGGAAAAAAATGCGGTTTTTAATCCAAAAAATAAATTCGAAACGACTGGTTTTTTATTTGCAGATACTTCCGAACATTATGTTTTGCCGAAGTTGGCGGAGGGAGAATTTGACCAAGCATTTGATGAAATTGAACTGCTCGGATTTCCATTGTGTTCGCCATTTGATTTGCTTGAAAATGCGATTCCAGCCAATACTTTTTTTTCAAAAAACCTGCCTCATTTTTCTAATAAAAAAATAAAAATAGTAGGCTATTATGTTTGCAAAAAACCGGTGCGAACTTCGAATGGGAAGTTGATGAGTTTTGGAACCTGGGTGGACTCGGAAGGACAATATTTTGATACGGTACATTTTCCGCCGTCGTTGCAGCAGTCGCCATTCCGAGGAAAAGGGATTTATTTAATTTACGGGAAAGTAGTGTTAGATTTTGATTTTCCGAGTGTTGAGGTGGAGCGAATGGAAAGGTTGGCGTGGCGAGGGGATGAGCGATTTGGGTGATGAAGAAATCTGAAACCATAAATTCTTTTCAAAGGATTTATGATTTCAGATGTAAGTAGTTAGCACTATTCTAAGTTCTTCTTTTTAAGCGCCGATACCTCTTCTTCCAATGCGGTTTTAACTTCTCTTTCAGCCATGAACTTCGTTTCAGCGGTGGCAACTCTTGAACGCAAAGCAGCCTTATCAGATTCCAAAGTTTTGTTCTCATGAATCTTAACATTGAGATCAGATTTCAAATCTAGGGTTTTAGTTTTGAGTTCTGCAACGTTAGTTTCCAAATCTGAAATGTTAGCTCTAAGTTGATTTCCTTTAGAAAGATTCCAAAACCAAGAGCCCAAAAGCCAAGAAATAATAAGTAGTGGTAACATCCACCAACTGCAAATTGAAGAGAAACTGTCTAAAATTGAAAGTAACATATGTTGTTCGTTTAATAGACTTTATTTGGTTGACGTTTTACGGTCGCCCATATAATAAACTCTAATGGTTTTTAAATTTTGTTTTAATAAGAATATTATTTACCTGATTATTTTACTCGTTGGATTACAGTACGTCTATTTCCTGCCATTCCAGCTTCGGTATCATTAGTGGAAACAGCTTCGGTTTCTCCTTTTGAAGCTATCGTTATTTTTTCAGCAGGAACGCCGAGTTTCAATAAGATGGTTTGAATAGTCTTAGCTCGGCTGAGACCTAGTTGGCGATTGATTTCAGCGTCTCCATTGCTGTCGGTGTGACCAGTTATACTAACGGTTTCATTGGAAGTTTTTAGAATTTCTGCCAATTTAGCAAGGTACTCTTCCACTTTAGGATCAATCTTTCCAACGGTGGAATTATTATCAAAATAGATTAACGCTTGATTACCAATTTCAACTACAGGTGCTAATTTTTCTGGAGCAGCAACCCATTTAAAGCTTGCATTGGAAAAAGCATTAGATTCCATTCCATCTACATCATCAGCGAGCATGGATTTGAGTCGGATTCGTTCGTTGGGTAGTTCAGGAAATAATTTCCTAATCTCTTCTGCCCGAGCTGCGCCCATATTTGCAGAGCCTTCAGGAGCTGTTTCCCCTTCGAAATATTTACCTGTAATTTCGAAAATGTTGTCTTCGGATTTCCCTAAAAGTAATTTATTTTTAAGCTCCTCAAAAGAGGAATTAGTAACCACTTCAGGACTTGACCAGTTAGAGGTCACAGGTTCATCTGAAGTATTTAAGTGCGGAGTTTCAATCTCTGCCTCAGGTTGGCAAGCCGGAACTATTTGGTTGTAAAGCCAAGTACCAAATATAAAGTAGGCAAAGGATAAAATTAAAACAAAGGTTGATTTTGAAGGCATAGTAGCTTATTTAGAGTTAGGAAAAGTAGAGATGATATTGGCGAATATAGCGATGTTTGTTCTTATTGTAAAATAAAAAACCATAAATAAATAAAATTACAGAATGGTATATTGTGCGTGAAGTTAGGTGAAATGAAAAGGTGTTTGTTTTTTTTGCGGGAAAGCATTGTTATAGGTTAATTTTATGAGTGTGGAAGAGGAGAGGATGGAGCGGTTGGCGGTAGTTGCAGTTTTATTTATATTCAATTTTTTTCTATTTAGTTCGCATTCCTTAGCTGTAATTATTCCGCAAAGCTGGAGTGGATAGATTTTTGAACGCATAGACAGAGAACCGCAAAAGTTTTAAATTTTTCTTCGAAAAATTATATGCGTCTCTATTCCTATACGTTAAATAAAAATTATTAGAGTAAACTTATTCTGTATAGTTACGATTAGGCTTCATCAATCCATCCACGATTTTACTTTAGCATAAATTTTAAGATTACTCAACAATTCCGAATGACTAGTCTCATCAGCAATCCAAGTATTTTCCTTTTTAAAATTCAAATCTTTACTAGGCTTTTTATGTTGCCCTAAAGCACTTTTTACACTTACCATTTTATCACCTAATAATTTAGAAGATATAGAATCAGTCGATTTCCCAGCAACGCCAGCAATACTATAACAAGCTACCTGCTCAGGTAATGAAATATTATTCCTTTGGTCACGCTGCATTTTAAATCGATCATTGTCTTGCCAATCCTCATCAACTAGATTGCCGTATCTCAAATCCGTTACGCCAGCACTTCTAATTTTTCCCAATCGAGCAAAGGGTTTTGCATAAGGAATGTTTTCTAAAACTACATCTAAAAAATTACCTGCTTGCTCCAAAGGTGCACCATGATGCGGCGTCCCTAGGAAAATAATTTTTTTAAGATATGTAATCCACAGCTGCTGCTCTTGCTGGCCATAATGTATCGCACTTCGAGAAATTAATCCGCCCATGCTGTGCGCAAGAATAATTAATTCTTCCACAGGAACCGGCCAATGTTGTACCAGTTCTTCCAATAATTTATTAAACTCTTGTCCATTGGTTGAAATATGTTGGCCACTATTATAGTGCAAATAAATAGGTGTTTTATCAAATTCGTTTGCCAATGCTGTCCCGTGGTTATGTTCATTTCGAGTCCATTGAAGATCATTCATGCAGGAACCATGCACCATCAAAATAATTTTTCCATTGATCGTCGGATAGGTTTCTTCAAGACTTTTGCGATCAAGAGAAATCGCTTTTCCTTGGTGTCTGAATTGCATCTTAATTTTCAATGGATTATCATTTTTTTCTAAGTAATCGCCGATGACTCCATTTAAAACCGAACGGATCGCTTCCCTTTCATCAGTCGCTTTAGTTTCTCCGAGCACCGTCGCTAACTGCCCCAATGCTTTGTCGGTGCCGCTGCCAATTAACCGAGTGCTCCAGCGGATATTTTTAAAAGTGAAGCTAGCAATATTAGAAATTAGATTTTGGATAGGGGTAGATGGTAAAAGAGGAGGATGGACGATGCGCTGGTGCATCGCTTCGACTAAATCGGTTATGCCTACCGTCGCATCTGTGATTAAGCGGGTAAGACCTTGTAAATCAGCACTTGTCTTTTTTTTATTGGACATTTGATTTTTTTTATGAGTGGAGTGGTAACTTCTGCAAAAATAAGAAATTATTGCTAGTATATTTTTGAGAAGCAGTATGATTATCTGGACCTATCTAAGTTTGAGAAAGACATTTTTTGATGTGATATTTAATACTGGCTTGCCTGTCAATTACTTATAAACTGATGTTACCTTTAGGTTTGTAAAAATAAAAGAATTAGTATATATCCATAATTACCATGTATAAGTTTTCTTTATTGATTCCCATATCCCTACTTTTTTTTGATCAAGCAAAAAAAGTAGGGAAGCTATGAATTCTATCATGGTGCGTGATTTGAGTTATAAATGTAAGTACTAATCAAAAGTTGGAGCAAAAAAAGAGCTGTGACATCTTATTATGCCACAGCTATTTAAAAAGTGTACGGTAGAGAATATAGTTATTGGAATTAAAGCTCAGGCTCTTTTTTTTGAGAAAAAAACTACCCCAAAATATACTTCATACACAAATCCACCGTCGCTTCAATTCCTTTTTTATGCGTTCGCTCCACCCCATGTGAAGCCGAAACCCCAGGTCCAATCAACCCAACGCGGAAATCATTTCCCGCACGCAGCGCCGCCGAACCATCACTTCCATAAAATGGATAAACATCTACCGCATGAGCAATTTTATTTTTGCGAGCGAGCTTCGTCAGTTTTTTTCTCATCTCAAAATCATACGGTCCAGAAGAGTCTTTCGCACAAATTGAGCAAGCAGTTTCTTTACCAGTACAGCCATCGCCGACTACACCCATGTCAATCACTAACAATTCTTTTACGGAGTCAGCATATCCAACCGTTCCGCCATGCCCAACTTCTTCATAGTTGGAAAAGAAGATCTCCACAGGAGCAGTTTTTTTCATTTCCTTCATGCGTTTCGCAATTTCAAAAAGCACAAAACATCCTGCTTTGTTATCCATGTATCTCGATTTGATAAAACCACTTTTGGTTTCCTCGTAGTTCGTTTCGAAACAAACAAAATCTCCCACTTGAATCCCCAATTTCTCCGTATCTTTTTTCGACTCCACCAATTCGTCCAAGCGGATATGCATATTATAAAGTGTACGAGTTTTGGAATTTAATTCTGGATTGACATGCGCCGCAGGATTGTCGAGTAGGAGAGTGCCGGTATAAGTTTTTCCTTCCAAAGTTTTGATGCGACAATATGCGCCTTCATAGCCATTCAATTGAATGCCACCGACTTTTGAAAATCGTAAATTCCCATTCGGTAAAATAGCAGAAACCACTCCGCCCAAAGTATCCACATGTGCTGCAATTGCCAAAGTCGGATTTTTTCCAAAAGAACACTTTACTGCGCCTTTGTTGGTTCGTTCCGGTTTCCAGCCATAGCTTTTTAAAAGCTTAAAAATATATTGAGAAGCTTCTTCCGAGTAGCCAGAAGGAGAGTCGATTGCGACTATTTTTTTTAAAGTAGAGTAATCCATATTTGCTTTTTTCTGCAATTTAAAAAAATAGACTTTAATTGTAGAAGTTTTCCTTTAGAAAACGGCTACAATTAAAGTCTAAAATATTAAACACAAATAGGTAGTTTCGCATTTCATTATAGAGTTTATTCAAAGTAGAATCGAATGAGTGAATGTCCAACGTAAAACGAATAAAATCTTCGACAAAAACATTTAAATCCATCGTATGGTTTTTTCAAAAAAGTATAAATTTTTCCTATTCATTTCAGCCTTCGTATTTGTAGTGAATATGCTCATCATGAATGAGTACACCACCATCTTAAATGAAGTGGAATCTGATTTCCTCCTCGACGTGCAGACCTTGTTGGGAAAAGGAGAATTGAATGCAGATGTCAAGGCATTGTTACCAGTTTGGGTAGACTCGATCATGTATAAGTCATTCAGATTCAATGAGTTCAGTTTGCGATTGGTGAGTGTTTTAGTTTTACTGATGACCTTTTTTGGATTTTATTTTTTTGGAAAAAAGATCTTTGGAGAGAAGACTACGGTCGTGACTTTATTGGTCTTAGGAAGTTCCTTTTTACCAGTCAATTTAGCCAAATTCGCGACGGGAGATGTTTGGATTTTTGGAGCACAATTAATGAGTTTCGTTTTTATGATCTTGTATTTGAAGCAGCCGATTGGAAAATGGAAATGGGGCGTTTGGTTTTTTGTGGTGCTGGGCGCGCTGATTCATCCGTTGAGTATGTTTATATGGAGTCTAGGATTGTGGGGATATTTGCGAATGATCCATCCGAAAGGTAAAAACCTAAAAGGATTAGTTTTGTTACCGTTGTTAGTGGTTGTTTATTTGCCACTTTGGTATTTTGGATTAATCAGTTTGGAAATGCCACATTTTCTGATGGGAATTGGTTCGGAACAATTTAAATACTTTTTTGTAATTGCCTTGTTGGCAGTTTTACCTTGGTTTGGATTTTTGCCTGCTTCGCTTTGGGACATGATTCAGAAATTAAGGAAAAAAGAAGAACTTGCGATCATCAATCTAGGTTGGATATTATTTGCGATTCTCAGTCAGTCGATGATTATCGTTGCAGCATTCTCGTTTTTGATTGCCAAAAATCTGATTGCTTATTTTGATAAAAACTATCCTTATCGACGATTGGTGAAAGGCTTCACTTTGATCAATATGTTTTTTACCTTCTTTGGTTTGTTTGCGCTTTTGCTGGGAGGATTTATGAATTTTCAAGGAGAAGGTTATCGCTCGGTTTTTGGCTTGAGTATTTTGTACTGGTTTGGAAGTATGGCCGCAGTCTTAGGATTATTTATGCATAAAAATTCTTTGGTGGTCGGAGGAATGGCGGTGAGTGGATTGATGTTTACGTGGCTATTTTGGTTGCAAGTAAATCCGCTGATCGAAAGTCAAAGAAATTTTCCCCAACAAGTTTTTCAAGAATTAAAAACCCAAGGCGTCGGCAGGGCAGGAGAGAATCTAAAAATCACCGAACTTTATCATCTAGACTCCGATTCCGTTTTTTATCAAAAAAATATGAAAGTCTATTTACAAGAGTTAAATGTAAAAACGATTGCAGTTGATTCTATTAAAATGGTTTCGATGACGTCTAAAGACCAAAATGCTTTTGTAGCGGTGTCTGTTCCATTTTTCGAGAAGCTGCCTGCGAGCCATGTATTTTTACAAAATAAAAAATACACGATAACTGGTGGGAAAGATTTTCTGAAAGCGGAAGAGGAATATCAATTGGTAGAATTTTAAGGCTAAATTATTCACAAGGTGACTCGAAGTCACCTTATGACTATGAGTGTAGGAACCACCTAACCAAGAGAAGGTGTTATCAAAATCATTTGATAACACCTTTTTTATTTTTGTTTTTTAAGCGTTTAGGAATGCGAACTAAATAGATTCAGAATTTTCACTACTACTTTTGTCCTTATTTTTCCCTTTGAAATCAATCATTTATCCAGATAAACTCATGCTTTCAAAGCAAAAACTAAG
>Ga0115005_10000935_pt1 | contig 22900 bp, 24 predicted proteins | sample ArcOceMetagenome_FD_87163 | JGI IMG/M metagenome (GOLD analysis project Ga0115005, IMG submission 87163) | Marine eukaryotic phytoplankton communities from Arctic Ocean - Arctic Ocean - Greenland ARC118M Metagenome | ecosystem: Environmental > Aquatic > Marine > Oceanic | place: Arctic Ocean...
CGGATCCGAATTTTTCGTCTAACAAAAAATAGGCCTTGATTAGCCTAGGTGCCATAACAGGGGGTCAAAACCTTGCTCTCCCCTAGCAGAGGGGTGCATCCATCCATGATATGCATCATATAATATAATATATCACAAACAAATAACCGAAGCCTAACCGCCATAGTGGGTTGGTGACGTCACTAATGTTGAAAATCCTCTTCATTTATTTTTATTTTTTTGATGACATCTTACTTTTTTACTTCCAACTTTGAACTTTCTTACAAAGAGAATTCATCTCCACCTTCTGAAATCATTAACGAAAACAAAACACAAAACGATTATCAAGAACCTTGATTGAAATTATGACCCGTCTAAATTATCTTCTTTATACTGTTGTGCTGTTGGGAACTGGCGTTCAAGGATTCACACCGTCGTCCAGAGCAACCTCTTCGCGCATAAGGAATGCCCCAATACAAAGAGAGGAGAAAAATGCCATCCAACCATTCCATAGTAGAAGAGGTGGAGGGAATGTCGGTGCATGGCCGCTCGCCAGAGACCCCAAAGGAATGTCACCCGACTATCCATTGGCAGTAGCCAGGATCGGGATCACAATCGCTTCTACTTACTTTACATGGTATGCTCAAGGACAATACTCCAACGTCATGGCTTCATCGGCATTCACTCTGATTTGCAGTATGCTTTTTGATAAGAGACTTGGACAGGTAAGTTATTGTTCTCATAACTATAAGTACACGCACTCAATTTCAAACTGATGCCTTGGCTTACATTGTCCTCTGGGTCTATTTCTTTCATCAGGCTGCTTTTTGTGGTTCATTTGCAGGAATGTGTTCAACGGCCGTAATACCCACTGCTGAGCTTGCTTTGCGTCTTGGAGCTGTTACTTCCTTATTATTTGAGATTTTAATTCATTACAGGAACGATTTCCTTGGCATCGGGGGGAGATTGGGAATGACTGCCTTCCTTGCTACTTCCATTGTTGCTGCTCAAACGGGGGTTTCTACTGGATTCAAAGTATCATCAATTACATTGAGTACTTTGAAGAAGAGTACGATTATTCCTATGGCTTTATGGCATGCAACAGGATCTGTCGCTACAATCGTTCTACGTGAAGCAAGTGATGATAATGCAGCCGCAGATCCTGTGCGTGCGAGTGCTGTTGTGGGCCTTGCTGGCGCCTTGCTATTGAAAGATAAGGCTGCTGCTTTAGCATTATATGGTGGGAGTTTCGTTGGTATGAGTCTTCCTTCTAGATTAATGCACGGAATCATGCCAGGAAAGGGGGTCCCGCGGCCAGTGACTGTGCTTTCAATTTTGACTGCATTTGCTCTGTCAGGAGCGCTAGGAGGTATTGTACATGGGGCAACTATTAATTGGAAGATGTGGCCTGGTGGCTGGGGTGGCAAAGCAGGGACTTCTGCATTTATTGGATGTTTATTTTTCCGTTTGCTTTCAAAGATCATAGCTACAATTAGAGGTAAATGAAGAGAAAATCTACCAAGTAAATACAATGCACACACGTACAATAAATTTTGATTTGAATCCCCTGTTTCTGTAATTATAAGCGAACACTTTATTTATAACATTCATTACTCGTAAGCCTCTCCTCTATTTTAATACTGTCGATACATTGTATACCGACATTGCAGTGCTCACTCAATCAAATGAAAGTATAGTATATAGTATAGCTGCACTTGGAGCTGTTCACTGTCGCATGCATGATATGAAAGTTATTTGTGTTTTTCATTCCGTCCTACTCGACGTAGGGATGATGGTTGCACCTGAAAATGCAGGCTTGTTATCTGAATCGTCGTCAGATGAGCTTACAGATGGACCCTGGCGATGCAATAGGAGTGGCATGCTGGCACAAGATGAGTCATCATCATCGTCGGAAGAGCTTACGAATAGGTTCTGGCAATGTGTACTGAAAAAAGAGGGATTATTCACCTTCGAGGAAATATATACTAGAGTATCTACACCCACATACAGTAGTAAAGTACGTGCAGTAAACAACTAATACCGGGACTCACTAATCGGACTGATCAGTGTTGCAAAAGGGGGGCAATAGTACGTAGGGCGTGAGCCATTCACAACCTGAATTTTAATCCACGAGGCTTGAATGGAGAAAATATTGTTTTTCTCTGCTTATTAGACGATTGGAGGAACTACCAAAGTCCGGAAGAAGTTGAACGGTACCGGTAGATAACATTTCACTGATGTCAAGCTATTGTTTGAAACAACCATTCCGGAATTAGGAAATCAAATATTGTCATCTATCCACAGTATTTTCGTGTCATTTTATCATCGTTACGAGGAGGTACATAAAAGGTCAAAACAGCTCATTAATGCACTATTTATTAAAAATGCTTCTATTCGTCATGTTCATCATATTCCTCTTCCTCTTGCAGTTGATCAAGTTTTTGGAAAGAAAACTTATCGCCCCTCCTTTTCAAAATTGTTTTGCTGATTGACTTGAAAGGATCATCAATTACATTATATAAATCTTGTTCCCTATCATCAAAGTCAGTAAATTGTCCCCATTCATCGGCAGACTCATCAGAATAGATTGGCAGAAACGACGATGATGTGGGAGGGGCATTACTTGTAGCCGCGTTTACGTCTATTTTTTCTAAACGGCCATTAGACTTGGAGTTAGATGCAAGAGATATAATGTCTAAGTCGTGCTGAGACCAAGTTTGAGATGGAAATGCTTGATGAGAAGAATCTTCTCGCAGTTGAATGGCAGAGGGCTGGGGAGTCGCAAGGCAATCATGTTGAATAGGTTGAGACCGATCCAAGTCTGAATTGTATGTTGCCGAGGTAGTTCGCACGAGTGGTATATCCATATTGGAAAGTTTCCTTGCTAGGCCCATGGCCTTTTTCTTTCCAGCCAAATATCTAGTGGCGACCAGGCTGATTAGGCAAACGGAATGTTCGAAAAGTAATTGCATTTTCATTGAAATGAAGAGTAGGACCATGAATTGTAGCCATGGTGTCGTGGACTTTTTACTGCCGTCGCATGGGGAGAAGTTATCGGAGGCATTGGCATTGGAAGAAATGTGGTAGTTGGATTGGATACATCTGATCACAATATTCTTCAAAATAGATAGTGGCGGTGGTGACGACTGTTGTGATGTATTAGAATGCTGGATATGAGTGGTACTACAGTCAATGCTTGATGGTAAAGATTGGATAGGTCTGATTTGGCTTTGGAGCGAACAGGATGACCCTGTGCGTCCCATTTCAGAGTTGAGATTTGAATGTTCGTCAATTGACCGACATGAAGAAATAGATCTGTCTGAATTCGATTGCCTAATCATGATAAGGTTATTTCCAAAGTATGGGTATGCTGCACTTTCTTTATGATATATAATAGTGACTGTACCGGTACAAGGAAGAAGGAAGGAATGAATCAATCGGTTCTGTGACCTTTGCTTTCGTTGAGAATTTTTTTATTGGAAGCCAAGCGTAGCTAAGCTCCACATGCGTGGTAGGTGTCAACTTGTACGACGTTTTGGAGCCACCTCGGGTTTGTTTTACTTATGAAGTGAGAAAATATCGCAGTAGAAAAAGAACAAAGTTTGGTGTACGTCAGAAGACGTGGAACGTAGTTTCCGAAAATTCATTATTGCGATGACACTGTGACGTCATCGTTTCTTCTCAGTTCGTGGTCACGGTCATGTCAATGACCGGTCGTCAATGCGTTGCGTTGACGCGTTCCTTCGCTTCGCTTTGGGGGGATGGATAGTTGAGGGTGGGGGGTTCTCTCTTATCCTCAGTTAAAGATTGTACCATTCGTCAGTTCAACCCAAGGTTCACAGCGGTTCGGTTCAACGAACCTGGAGCCCTGAGCCCGCCCAGCCGGCGCAGTGATGATTCAATCTTCAAAACAAGTTGGGGTACATAGTGTTGGGGTAGATCGTCACGTTAATAAATCAGTCAGAGAAACTATTGCATGTACCGTACACCACGCACATAACATAGTGATCAATTATGGAGTCTTCCAACATGAATGTTTCAACAGACGAAAAATCAGTGTCCTCTGCCATGGCATCGTTGGGGAAGAGATCGCATAATGCAATTCTATCTGCTGGATCTTTGGAACATGAAGCGTTATCTCAGACGTGTGGTGATGGTGATGCAAGGACAAAGATCGCCAAGACTGGTACAAACCAAACTACACGTACCAGCAGTTTTTATAACACAACACAATCAGCTTCTAATTTGAACACCGCAGTAACGATGAATATGAACATGAACATGAACATGACCGCCGAAAATACTGTCACCGGTGCGATCATTCCGACGCCAGGAATGTCGGTACACGTACCTCTCTCGATGGCAACTCCTGCAAATGTACTAAATCCAAATCTTATAATGGCAATGCAAGCTCCACAACAACCGCAACCAGTCTTTGCCACATTTACACCCGCGGGTGTTCAGTCGACGCGGACGGTTGATGAGAATGTGCCCCGAGAACTTAAACCAGCACCATACTTTTATTACCGCGATAATTCACTCTGTCCGGACGATGATCCGCTTACTCCACTAACTCCCCTCGCTAGAGTCCCCAATTTCCCTGCTAAAATGCAGGCCATTCTCTCCAGGCCTGATCTGCGTGATGTTGTCACCTGGATGCCTCACGGACGATCATGGAGGGTCCTCAAACCCCGTGAGTTCGAGATTAGAGTCATACCTACATACTTTGAACATTCTAAATTCTCTTCCTTCATTCGGCAAGCAAATGGATGGGGATTTCGGAGAATCACCCGTGGGAAAGATCGGAACTCTTATTATCATGAATTGTTTTTGAGAGGATTGCCTCATTTGTGTAAAAAAATGAGAAGACCGACGGTTAGTAAGAAGGCAGAAGCGGAATATGAGCCTGGTTTTTATAGCATTAGTTCCGAACATCCTCTACCAGAGAAGGCGGAAACGGATTATAACATTTTGTTGCCTGCGACGCTTGTTGGTGGGCCGAAAGCGCGTATGCCAGTGGGAGTAGGAGGCGTTATCATGCCTTCGAACATTGCCTCGGCTATTTACCTTAGCAACAGTCACCGAAGTCTGAATCTGAATGGTGCCCATCAACAAACAAACTTGGTGCGTCTAAGTCGACAGCAGGTTGCTCCAGAGGCTCCTGATGCCAAGCTCCCGCATAATCCGTATACGCAAGTGCAGCAGCAGTTAACTCCATCAAATTGTGCTGTCTCGAACCCCTCAAGGAATGGTTTGGCACAGGTTCCAGCCTCGGCATTAAGTACGCCAGCCAATAGTGCCGTTCCCACCGCTTTAGCCCCTCTTTCATCCCTGCATCAGCATCAACATCAACAGCAGCAGCAGCCACAACAACAACAAATGCAACCGCAACCGCAACAACAGTGGCATCATCAGCAACAACAACCGCCGCAAGTACACCAGCAACAAATGCTGAGTAATTATCAAGCCAATGCTTTTCAACAAGCAATGATGGCAGCAGCTGCGGCTGCTATGGGTAACGACCCAACGTCACAATTTGCGGCAGGATTTGCTGCTGCTACCGCTTTAAACAACCCTCAATTTCAAATTGCTTTCAATCAAGCTCTCAATGACGGAAGTGCCCACATGACTCAAAGCCCGTGTACGAGTGGGGAATCCGCTGCTAATGCCAATACCTTTGTGAACTACAATGAACAAAATTCAAATAGTCAAAACCCTTGATAACTCAACTGTTTCCCTCGGTACTCTCATGGATAACTCTTCATACGGTACACTCCAAAAGTGGCAACTGCTGGGTAACGCCGTTTGCCCTGATCACGAAGAACAATCAAAGAGAGCAACAGTTTGTAATGATATTTTATAATTATGCGTTACATTTCATACGTATTGTTATGTGATTTTCACATCGCTACTAAATGTCATTTGTCTCAAGCAAGTTTGAAAGTGCACATAATTTGTGTTGATATTGAACATTATCATTCAGATAAACGAAAAGTCACTTTTACTGATATTCTTGATAGCAAGATACGTGTACCTTAATGATGTCAATGTCAATGGCAACGTACTATACTCGAGAACGAAATCTGTCACAGTTCAACAGCGGAAGATTGTACTTGATTCAAATGAGGATACCACTCTTCTAATCTTTCACAGTTCAACAGTGGAAGATGGTACTTGATTCAAATGAGGATACCACTCTTCTAGAATCAGTCTCAAATGGAGGAATGCCTTATTCAAGTCATCATTTATAACTATGTCGTGAAAGTTTCCCCTACCAAGGCCATAGTTTAATTCATTCTGTGCATTTGCAGTTCTCTTTTGTATATTTTCTTCCGTTTCAGTGCCACGATCTCGAAGGCGTTTCTCGAGAATCTCCATAGAGGGCGGAGCGATGAAAATGAAATGAGGAGCAATGATGGTCGTATCTTCCTTTATACGTCTGGCTCCTTGGACGTCAATGTCTAGAATACAAATTCTACCTTTGCTTATTACGTCAGTGACCGATGAGTAGCTAGTTCCATAGATGTTACCATGTACTTCAGCATGTTCAATGAACTTGTTGTCCTTGATATCTTTCAGCATTTCCTCCTTGGCTGTAAAATGATAATGAACACCATCTTTTTCTCCAGGTCTCGGACCTCCTACAGCAATTTGAAATTCGCAAAACAATAGGATTGCTTAGTACTCATCTACAAAATCAAATACAGTAGTAGTGTAAGGAGAATATCACCGTTCACTTACTTGTTGTATGACTGACAGAGAAGCTCAAGGGGTGATGATCTTCATGGTTGAAAAATTCGTTTGTTTCAACTTCCTGATTATAGAACTCGACCAACATATTGATGAGTGTACCTTTGCCAACACCACTTGGTCCAGAAATTACTAGTGGGCGAAGAACTGGGTGTTCATGAAACGGTGTCGAGGAAGGAGATTGTATTTCAGAGTCGGTACCATTGTCTATAACTGAGGAATCTTTGATCAAACCTTGCAGCTTTATGAGAATTAATATGATGGTTATGATTGGAAATAAAAGTCTAATATTGATCCGGCGTTCCTTCTTGTCATTTGGTGGGAAGAAGGTCGCTGAGTCTTCGATGGATACCTGGTGTGAGAAGTCCAATGAATGAGGATTTGAATACATGATTCCTTCTGTGGTGATTCTTGTCGTGGAACTCCTGTGGTCTGGGCCCTTTCTCTTTCGAAAGAGGGAAATTGTTACCCCACTATCGTACAATGATAGAATATCACTGCACGAGGCACTATGCTGACCTATTCTTAACTTTTTGACAAGGCAAAGCTTTTTTGTTTCAACTATTTTTGAGGTTTGTGTTGTGGTACAGTACGTGGTGTAGCAGTTGATGAATTATGTTCGTGTTCTGTGTATCGTTGGGTTCGGTTGTATGATACTTGTACTGTGGTATGTTGAACGTTGTAAAAAACCTAATTTTTACTTGTGTTGTTTCGGGTCGAAGCGAACAATGACCGTTGAGGACTGAATTGAAAACTCAATCAACCGTGAAGAATTGGCGTGTAAAATGCATTCAAGCAAGTTCAAGGATGCAACTTGGATGCAATGATGTATTCTATTCATCCGATGTATACATGCAGGTTCATTTTGTAAATTCATCATAAATGTACAGATGGGAGGCTGAGGATGCAATCGTTATTATCACTACAATGCATTCAATTGAATGCATAAATACAATGAGATAGCAAGAAAGTAAAGTAGGTCCTATATGTAACCAAAAGACAGTCCAAACCTAGAACTTTTATTTAGATCATGCCTTCGTATGACATACCACGAGGCAATTCCGTATCCCTTACTCCTTCTTATCGTCGGCGTCCTTCTTATCACCAGCATTAGACTTGTTTAATTGTTCCAAAGCATCCTTGATGGACGGATCGTTTGGATCAACACCAGGCAAAGATCCCAACAATTGATTGACAAACTGTGGATCTTGGAATTGCTGCGAACCTCCCGAAGGAGCATCACCATCAGCCATGGACATGGCTAGAGCCATCTGCATAGTAGCATCGTCGTCTTCTTCCATATCAGCTTCCGCTGGTGCAGCAGTTTCTTCCTCTTTAGGTTGGGCGTCGGCCATACTCATTGCCAGTGCCTGTTGGAGCATAGCGTCCTCATCTCCCATATCAGCATTTACTTCAGCTGCTGCTGCAGAAGGAGCCTCCTCCATCTTCACATCAGTATTGGCATCCGTAGCCGTTTCAGCAGCGGCATTCTCACCAGTTTCACCACTGTCAGCACCGTCGCTGGCATCGGCATTAGCATCAGCACTAGACTCTTGGTTCTCCCTCGTAATCCTTTCTTGCCTATTCCTCTCCTCTTCCATACTAATACGCAAAGCCATGGCCAACTCAGGATCAAGATTGGGATCAATGCCACCATACTCTGCGAAATCATCACCACCACCAGCTCCACCAGCCGAAGGAGCACCTCCGGCACCCATTCCCATTCCACCCATGTTTGCGTCCCCACCATGAACTACAGGGGAACTAATAAGAATATCACTTGGTAGGGTCCCGGCAGGAATAGTCACAAGATGGCAGGTTTTCTCCTCGGTATTATTCCCGTTGGCAGCATTCACGAGATCCATGAGTTTCTCTTCATTCTCTTCCAGTTCCCCCATGGCCACAATATCAATCTTGACATTATTCTTCTTCAAAGTCTTGCCAGCCTTGACCATTGTCTTCTTATCCACTTCTGTCAAAGGACTTCCAACGAAAATAACAATGCGCTGCTGACCATTCTTATTCCTTCTATGCTTCAACGCAAGCGAAGCGACCTGCACCGACGCGGGGATATCAACGCCACTCTTCAGCTCCCCCGATCCTCTGACTGGGACACCATGCAGGGCACCTAGTATTTTACCAACATCGTCAGTAGGACTGACAAGGAGTTCAACTCCAGCGGTGAAGCATCCGCCATTCATGGCGATGATGCCAACGGTGGATTCCGGGTTGGATTGGGTTTTGTGACTGACGAGGAGATTGGCGGCGTCTATTTGCGCGGCGAGGCGGGAGGGGGTGTAGTCTCCATTGCGCATGAATTGACTATTGTCCAGAAGGATCATGCATGATTCAAGCGGCATTGTTCTTTTATTTAATAGTCTTTTGTGGTATCTATCTATTATCCGGTGGACTCTAGTGTTGTTTGTTTTGCTTGTTTTCACAGTGTTTCGAAACTGATGTTGTTTGTTTTCGAAGCCCTTCTTCCTTTTTCGTTCATGTTCCATAATAATTAGGGTATATTTTGGAAATTCAGATAATGACCCCCTAGTGGGGGGGAAACATATTCCAGCCCCTCATGCGAATTAAAAGGGAACCAAAAAACTTTTACTTCTCTTCTTGGTGGGTCTGTCTGTCTGTCGAGAGGGCACCCACTGAACAGAAAGCAATCGCGAGGTGGACATGTGACGAGTGGGTGTTGTCACATAAATTACAAATCTCGCTTACATTTTTCTTATCGGTTTTATTTCTTGAGTATGGTTGGATGCAAGATAACAGGTGATTTTGAGATTTAGTGTAATTTTGTGTGGGAGTTACGTACTTTTAGCGAGGCTTGGGTGGTTGTACAAAGCATATATGGCCTATCCGAGCATATTGACTTGTTCATTTGATAGTATATGAGCTAAATCTCGCTTACATTTTTCTTATCGGTTTTATTTGTTGAGTATGGTTGGATGAAAGATAATAGGTGATTTAGTATAATTTTGTGTGGTGAGTTTCACGGGATTAATGTGGGGGGCTTATATAAAGAACAGGAGCACGATTTCGCCTTTTGAACCGTCCGTGCTTCCTTCCTTCTTTCCCGTTCCTAACTGTAAAATAACTCCATTCTACAAAAACACTCTAGAATATAATAGAAGGTTGGCTGTATAATCTCAAATCGATAGATTATTCTGCCAACATCCTTCCCCACACAAAAAGAGGTGGCCCAGCTTTCATCAAAGCCTTTATCATGAAGTGTCACGCCGCCAAGAAAAAGAAAAGGAAAAATCATCATGGTTTGAATTCAACCATCGAATGACGCAATTTTATGCTAAGTTTGTTGCCTTACCAATCGCGATTTCATTACTTTATGCAATTGCTATACTATTTCCACCTGAAGCTAGAGCGAAGGCGCCAGCGATTCTCTGGGCTGATGGAGCAATCACTGGTAAACTAAGCCTTTGCCCCGAGAATCTATCTGCTCTGAGGGGATTCTTCAGATTTTCCTCATAAGTATATCGAGACTCACTGCATTTGCTTCGTACGTATTCATGGGCCATACTCTCTTATCCAAGATGTATTGCACTATTCATACATTGAGTACAACGTACGTAGGTAAATGTATCCCTTTCGCCACCCTACACGACGTCCATAAATTTACAGGAAGGTGGTATGGTGGACTTGCTATTATGCATGCCATTACTCACATTATTCGGTGGATCATAAGAAAAGATTTGAGCTTGTTTGGCACTGCAGTTGGTCTCTCCGGTGTGATAGGAATCTTGTGCATTACCACGACTATTGTTAGTATGTCTTCTGTGGCGAAAAAGATGAAAGAAATGCTGAAATTTGAGATGAGGCTCGCAACTCGTTGGATCTCTTTCTCCGGTTTGATGCTCGCAACGTGTTTTCATACGCCAAGGTGCAGAATTATTACAATCATATTTTGGTGAGTCAGTCGATCGTAAAGAATGACAAAGAAGTTCTTACAACATTTGTTCTTGATCATTGAACCGTTAATCTGATCATTATTCTTTTGTTAATTCCTCTTATACAGCGGACTGTGGTTCGCAGACTATCTCTATGGTTATTTCTTCAAAACATATGGACTTGATATCTTTGAGTTCAGTCCACTACCTGCTGGATCAGGTGTACAAATGCTCTGGAGAAATCCCCCTGGCTTCAACGCCAACTCAGGTGAATACGTCAAAGTGCAGCTTCCTTGGCTCCAAAACGGTGGGACAGAATGGCATCCGTTTAGCATCTTTGAGGGAGGAGACTGCCGAAGGCCTCGAGGAGGTTATTCGACATAAATATGATGTCAATACCCACAGAGTATATTTGGGAGGTGTTAAGGGTGGCAGGATTGTGAAGCCGTCAAAGACAGCCCTGTTGCTGATTGAATATCAGAACGAATTTGCTTCAGAGAGAGGTAAATTGCACGAGGGCGTTAAGGAGGTGATGGAATCAACCAATACGCTCCAAAATACTGTGGACCTCGTAGAGAATGCTAGATCTGTAGGTGTTTCTATATTGCATCTACCAATTTTAAATTGTGTTGGATAAATGCGGTCTTGATAATCCGAACAAATCCCTTGGTATTTTGAGAGCTTGCCATAATGGTAAGCTTTTCACCAAAGGGTCACCATGGAACGCTGAAATTGTCGATTGTTTGAAGCCCAAGATTAGCGATTTTGTTATTCAAAATAAAACAGGTCTTGACGGTTTCGTAGGAACTGAGCTACAACAGCAACTAGAGAGACGAGGTATCGAAACGATAATTGTCGGAGGCTTTCTCACAAACTGTTGTGTTGAAAGCACTATGAGGACTGGATATGAAAAGGGCTACAATGTTATAACTTTGTCGGATGGTTCAGCATGCACCAGTCATTGAGAGCAAAACGCATCGGTTCAGGGCACTTGGAAGATGTTTTCAACTCCTATGGATTGTTCTGAAGCTGCCCAAGTTTTGGGAGGAAATATTCCAGAGAGATTTAAAGAAGAGTTTTCAGATTCTTGTCTTGCGGACGAAGAAGACTTCGAGGCACAAGAATCAAGTTTTGGAACCGATCTGCGTGCTTTCGTCATACATTGCATGATGGCTGTGGAACCTGTAGATGAAAGCACGGGTACCACGTCATTGATTATGGAAGAAGCCCGACAAGAGATCCGTTCACAATATCACTACGCAAATCTTCATGGTTCCCGCTGGAGACTGGACACGCGAAGTCTATGAGGAGATTACTTGCCAACGTTAGCTTAGAAACTGTTGGGTAAAGGGGGCGTATGTTAGCCCATACTCTGTTGTCAGCAACTTTAATCATTTGGTTTTAGTAGCAAGTGGCATTAGTATCACACCTGCTCTCGGTGTAATGGGCCAGTACAAGGGTAAAAGTCGCACAAAAATATTGGTGTGGAGTACGAGGTGCCCAAGAATGCTCAACTTTTTGCTCCTCTCCTTACGGATGCTGCTATGGCCATCATCTACTACACTGGAGAAGAGAAGCTTTCCGATGCTGAAATTAAGAGACTGACTGGTAGTAAAAACATCTACATCCAGCAATCGCGACCTAGTGATATAACCGAAACCGTCAAATACAGTTATCACCTCGATAGTGTCTTTGTTGGAATCCAAAACTTATCGAAATGTCATCGATATTCAAAGTCGTGAGCAGAGGTGCATCTGTTATTGCGGTGGTTCTAAAAAGATTCGTGACATATTCTCTGATTACTCCAGAGAAGTGGATGTTCAATTTCATTACGAGCTTTTTGATTGGTAAACCTGCTCAAGATCTAAATCCATTGCTGCATATCTCTAACTTTATAAAAAACGTTTGAATTTTGAATTTCTTTTCGCATTACACACCTAGATACTGTCAGTACTGTATACACTCATGTTGGACAAATACCCTCTTTTGATTTAAAAAAATGATTGAACCACCATCTTTTATTGGACAGATAACTTTCAACTTCGGTGCGAAAAAAGTTTTGCTTAGGTTCTCGATCAAGAAACTCTACAAGAAAGGCTCATGATAAAAGAAGGTCGGAATCTCCTATAAGTTCAAAGTGCAAGGGGGTAGTTGTCAAAATGTGAAGCATTCAGATACTAACAATCAAAAACTCTCCAAGCTAAATTCCACTCTGAAACACATATGAAGGGAATCTGTTCACTCTGGCAACCACGCCAGAGGGATCAAACTGTATTGTGTGGACACAGGTTTCACTCAGGACACGCCAAGTTCAAGATCTCTTCAAGGTGTCGAATTCTATTTTACAATTCCAAAGAGAATTTCCAAAGTACTCTATCGCGAGCAAGGCGGCTGGTACAGTCTCTTTACAGACATTTGAATTTGGGTGATTACTTAAAATATTTTGCCCGTATTAAAAATAAGCTTGTCGTGAATTCCGTACTATATCACACATCATTATGTTGAAGATTGTTTTGGTGAACCAAATGTAGTTCGTCAGTCAAGGCACGGTTGATGGCTTGAATGGACTCAAGTTGTGTTTCTTTCGCGGTTATGTATTCGGTCATGTGGGACACTAACCTTTCAAGCTCAGTACACTTTTGCACAGCACGGATGGCTGATCTATCGGTCTTCAACAGCTCTTGAGCTTGGACATAAGTTACATGCGTCACTAGGCTTTCTTCTAGTTCTTCTTCGGCTTTCTTCTTTTGTGATCTCAATAATGTCACTTCCTTTGCGAGTTCTTGGTGGTCATTCATTAGCTTTTCAATATCAGCAATGCTGCCACCACGGCATATTCTAGACATTTCTTTCGCAAGGCTGTCTGCTTTTTGCTTCCATCTATTTCTTTCGCCTTTCATGCTTTGCATCTGTGAAACTAACTTTTCGATTTCTCCCTTTGCCGCCAAAGATGATCTCCTCTCTTTCTCTACATTTGATAAAACCTCTTCCATACCTTGTCGCAATCCTGATAATTCCTCAACCAAAGTGCTATTGCTCCTTTCTAGCTCCATGACAGTATGTTGTAAACCAGAGTTCTTTGACGACAAGTCATCCTAGGAGGAAGACAGTTTAACTTGAAGCTTAGCTCATGATTGTACCAAATAATTTCAATTGTAATTAGTGTAATGTAAAAAGGATTTGTTCTCACCATCTGGTTTTTGAGATTACGGCTGTCTTCTACCTGTCTCTTCAAGCTTTGAATCTCTTTTTTAAGCTTCTCCATTTTTGTCAACTTGCTATCCCGAGCTTCGACTGCTGCGGACAACACTGATTTTTCATTATCAAGAGACTTAATGGCCCTCTTATATTCGCTCACAGAGACATTGTGTTCCTGTTTCCGTTTTTCATAGGCAGCAGAGTGCTTGGCTTGATCATCCTTCGAACGGGAAAGATCAGACTCTAAACTCCTGAAGGAAAAAAACGTACGTGTAGACGCGTAAGAATGAAAAAGGGTGAGTCTCCGCTCTATAACACTCAACCATTCTCATTATTCTATTAAAGATTCACTTACTCTATACGGCGCTGAGCAATCCTGAGCAACTTTTTTGTTTCTATACTTTCTTCCTTCTGGGCTTTGAGGTCGTTCAATGTTTTAACGAGGTCTTGCTGAAGGTTAATACCATCTTTGTTCTCGGACCCTAATCTTTCTTGTAATATATTTACATCCTTTTCTAGTTCATATTCAATCGCAATCATCTTTCTATTTACTGGTGTGTCGACGCTCGTGTCTGAATGAGTTGGATTGAGAGGTGGTGTGATTGAACCTGATTCGTTACAATCGTGTTCATCAGTCTCTTTGTGGATGAGATCATCCGACGCCTCGTCTATGTTGCCTAATGTGTCTGTTTCTAAAATATCTGCAGTTGGAAATAAGACGGACTGACAGTTGAGGTCCGAGTGCAATCCATTAAAAGATGCAATAGCAAATGCCAAGAGGAATGATTCTCGAGCTAAAAAGAATGACTGCAGATTGAGTAATTGTTTTTATGTCAAAATCAAGATAGGAGAATTTGAACATACCTATACGACTTGGTGCTTTCAACCTCAATATTCTTTCTATCCCATTATTTGAAGAATAATACTTGAAGTAAAAAGAATTCGCTCTATCAGTGTCACATGCGACTGCAACATCACTTATGCGTTCGTCACCTTTGTACAGAGGCTCCTACGGAGATGAAATGCACAAGAATTTGTGAGAGGCAATTGATTGATAAAGAAAAGTAAACGAAGAGACGAACATCACTTACTCCCACAGCCCGAAATGCTTTCATGAAAAAACATCTATGCCCTTCCTTTTTTGAATCTCGGTGGGTGTGCAAATCTAGCCGTACAGTGGTGTTCTCAAGCTCGTCTGTACCAACAAACTTATCAAAAGATGATACGCAAATATGCGAATCGTCACCATTCATGGGTTGAAATGTTTTCAGCGCGGCGTCGAATAGCACTTTGTCGCTTTCTACTTCACAAGGCGACTCGCATATTACCACGAGTGGCAATGCCTCCATATCGGTCAAATACTTCTTCGGAGGGTTTTCAATGTTAATTATACACTTGACTCTGAAACCAACGTCTGTCACCGAGGGTTGAAAGAAAACTCTTTTGGCGCCATCGATATTAAACCATATATTGTCATTCAAACTTTGGCTGGCATCGTTGTTACCGGGGACTTTCGATCGGTACCATTGGTAAGTGTAGCCTTGTGATGGACATGCTTGTGTCGATGAGGTCCGAATGACGAGAACAGAAGTATTTGTAATTTTCGGCGGATTCTTTCGAAACAGATTTCTCCGACGCTTGTCATTCGGTCCTGATGATTTGTCATCCTCATTTTGCCGTTTTCTAGGTCCATACGAGTCTTCCTTCAAAGGTATACACTTTCCTGAGCTAGTTTGTAGAAACAAACCACAAATCTCAAGTCCTTTTCCCTTATCCTTCTCTTTTACCTGTTCTTCCATTCGTTGGTTGATTGGTGGCTTGTCTACATGTTGCTTTTTCGCCACCTCTTTTGTTTCATTTTCTCTCTGAGTTTGCTGAATTTCATTGACTTTTTCCTTCGCCAGATCTGTAGCCTTTCGCGAAAGAGTTGCAGCTTCTCCAGCAAATTGGTGTCCCCATCTCTGAAGACGGCCTTTGATTACCGCTGCTGTATCACTATTTAGTTGTGTTTCTTCCGTGTCACTCTCTATACTGCTTTCGATGCTGGAATCTTCCTCTGGTTGGGCACGGCTAAATGTCAAGACGATAGGTGTAGGTGCAGTTCGAATCGTGTTGAGAATGGAAGTGAAGTCTTGTTCCATTAATTCATCACCTGCTACATCGCTACCGGGAATTTCTGACAGAATGGAATTTTCAACGTGGCATGAGATGGAGGTTTCGCTATACCGGTATCTGGAATCGTCGCTTTCACGATCGACTTCTCCATTTGTACATGTCTCTGTATCGTTGGGAGTGCCAAAGGTAGGTGTACTTTCCTTGTAAGCGCCTTCGCTATCCTGAACTACAGTTCGGTTATTCGATGCAGAATTCTGAACCGATATCGGTACGTCACATGTAGACTCTACGGGCGCATTCTTTTCTTTTACACTCGATGACGCTGAATCATTTTCCTCAAGAGGAAATGCATTAGAATCATTCTTCATCAAAGTACAATCAATTCTGTTCTCATCACTGTCTGTGGCTTTGGTTGAAGCATCTTTAGAGTCTGGAGATGTTTCACTTTTATTCATGTTGTCGTCAATATCTTCAACCTTTGGTTTGCAGTGTTCTTGAGCAACACCATTATTATTGGTCACATGGCTATTACCTTTTGACCCTGTTTCCTTTCCATCGGTGATTTTGCCACTGCCACTGCCGCCGTTCGCTAAATCATGATTTTCATTTTCTCCTTGAGCAGTTGAAATTGCATTTCCATTTCCTTTTTCATCAGACCTATCTGCTGTATCTGTATCAGAAGACTTGTCTACATTTTCCACTTTACCATCATCTTTGGTATTCACAGGTTGACCCTCATTTACTTCACTAATGCTACCATTGTTGGAATTACGGCCATATGAAACAACATCATCTTTATGATCCATTTTTGCTGAAATTCCTAGGGAATAGGAATGAATTACAGCACCGGTACATTCAGAATCATCATATGGCAACAACACTAATCTTGTCTGTAAATCCACAAAGTTCTCAAATGTGAGTGAGAACGTTTGAGGTTCGATGCTAGTACCTTTTTCAGAGAGAGATTCATCGCTTATCTCCGCTCCTGTCATTGTTGCCGCGTGATCGATCCTTTGGGTAACCGTAGGTCCAATGTGCCGATTGGTCAGTATTTTTGCTGATTTCTTCTGTCCCACGCCAAATTTTTAACGTTTTGAATATTTTCTGCGCTGCTGCTGTAAAAAGTTTTTTTATGATAAATCCTCTACGAGAGTACAGTAGACCTGGTATCACGAGCAATCACTGCAAGTTTGTTGACGGGTCGGGTGTTGTTGAGTAATCTGAAATCTATTGTAAGAAAGACGGTTGCAGTACAATTACTGAATGCCCCTCTGTAATCTGCTGTAATGAACTCGTAAATCACATAGCACACCTGCCTGCGTCGCGTTGGGATCTGCATTGTATTGCATTCCATTTCCACCATCCATCTACCAACCTGCAATGGATTTTAATCAATGCTATTTTTCACCCACCCAGAAACCCCTGCTTCAGTTTCCTTCCGTCCATTTTCAGCGTGCTACATCCGGCAGTAGTCAAGCATACAAAAGTACTACCGTGCATAACATACCCTAAACTGAAAAGTGCATACAGAAACTTAACTTTGACCTCCCTACCAAGTTATAACACTGCGCCGCATATAATCCTTCAAGAAGAGTCTTTGAGCAAGAACCTGAATTGAAAGTCGAAACAAACGTGAGCAACCAGGGAAACAACATCAATAATGACAGAAACCCACGATGAATTTTACTTGCGATATTACGTCGGTCATCAAGCAGACCAAATGGAGTTTATTTTGACTCCATCTGGCCGCCTCAAATATGCCAACATTACTGACTATAGACGAGACAATATGATTCACAAAGAAGTGTGTGTATCTCCCGCTGTCGTGGACGAATTCAAACGAATAGTATTAGAGTCAGGGATAAAATCTGTGGATGACTCCTCGTGGGAACAAATTGAGAGATCACCGGATGTTAGAAGGCAAGAGTTGGAGATTAAGGTAGGGAATGAGCATTTAGCCTTTATGTGTGAAGAGATTGGGAGTTTGAGTCAGGTTTTGAAGAGTAGTGATCCGGAGGGGCTCAAGTTGTTTTATTATTTGGCAAAGGATTTGAAGTGCTTGGTTTTCAGTCTCATTTCTCTGCATTTCAAGATCAAACCGATACCTGTGTAATGAGTAATGAGCAATGCATAAAAATATGCGTGGTTAGGAGAGTTGGAAGTTGACAAAGAATGCGATGTTATGTGCGACCGCAAGATTATGGGGAAATCATACTGCGGGATGTGGGATCAATGAAAAATTATGTTTATCCTGTGATGTGAATGAAGAATCTAATTGTATAAAAAGTAACACTAAAACAAAGAACGAAATAGTGAGTGGGTACGTGCACTGCTGTACAGTACGTTTACGTAGGTAAATTTATATAATACAGATACGTGTGTACCACTAATACAGATACCACTAGTAGAAATTATAATCAGCTGCTTCACGGCCTTTATCCCACCAGGGCTTGCCTCATGAAATTGTGCATAGCAATGCATCCCTCTTGACAAAGATCACTAGCTTCATTTGCAACTGAAGGTGGCAGACTACCAGCCTGATCCCAAAAAACAACCTCTTTCCAACTCTTCATCATGGCAACCGTCAAAACAGCATCGGCCACCAATACTTCCTTCGTACTTGGATCTGCTAATAAACGATAATTTGAATCAGATTTTGAAATTCCTTGATCATCTTCATCATCCTCCATACCCACATCACCGTCACCATAACCACCAACATTCGTAATAACTTGCCTGGGTATAACAGCAACACTAAAAGCAGTCACTAGACCATAAGTCTCCACACCAGAATCCGCCAATGCCAAACTAGCCGCAATGACACACGCTGGGAAAACAGCCCCATCATCCTGTAAAACCATCACAAATACATCCACCACGTTCTTCATCAATAAGTGAAGGGGCACAGAGGGTTCAATACAATCATTCAATCGGCTCGAAAGTTCTGTTTCTTGAGCATTATTTGCACTCGAGGATATATGAGCGAATCCGTCCAAGTTTGTTGCAGTGGTCATTATTTTGGTTTCGGGTCTGATTCCGAAATGAGGAGCGTAGCGGACTTGACAGTTGAGCACTCCTTTTGAGACGGATACGTTAGAATTGCTGGGGTTGATGGGTCTAGGTCCGTGGACATTACATAATACCTTGGTATGACCTAATTCTATAAGAGATGATCCGGTGGAGTTTGAGAGTATGTGCCGATCGATGCAGAGGTGGCGGATTGATTTTGAGTTTCGGATTGTTTCTCCCCCGGATGGTCGTGAGGATGGGTTTATTGTGATTTGTTTCTTGCTCTTTGAAGGTAATGGCGTGTAGCAATTTGATAATGTTGAATTTGCAACCATCTTCAAGCTTGGAAGTTGTTGCAGGATATATTTGACAAAAGTGGATTGGTGGTTGTGTTTGATAAGAGATTCTAGACCTGCCGAACCCTGGTACTGTATGTATTGATGGAAGAGGTGGATGGAGGAGGCAACCGAACCTGATGTTGTTTGATTTTATGAGTGGCCCAAGAGTGGTCTCTGATGATTTCTCTGCCTGGATTGCGCGCGGCTGCACGTTCAAAATCTTCTTGCTACGCGAGTACTTCATACCGAGTACGAGAGTACACACGTACAGTATGAATACTAGCAGCATTGAATACTCGTATTATATCATACACAATTGATGCGACAGCACAGCTAAAGTGCCCAGCCAGTATCATACCCTGGTATTTCAACACCAAATACAAACCGTTCCCCATTGAAATCTCTACTGCACACAATCAAAATGACGCTCACAAAAGAAGCCTCCAAAGAGATAAATCTCATAGAATTACTCTCCACCCTCGCAGACGCCTGCTCTCGCGGCTGCCAAGTGATTCGCACCGTCAACCAAAAACGCCAACAACAAAAGAAAGATCCAAATCAAAAAGCACTTAACGTACAGTATAAGGTTGCCGATGATCCACGGTCTGCTCTCACAGAGGCGGATCTTAATTCCCAACTTGTCATTATGGATTGTATACGATCTGTTTATGGGTTTAGTTTGAATGTGATTGGGGAAGAGGATGGTGATGAAGATGAAGATGAAGGTGACGAGGCTGTGAATGGAAATGAAAAGGATGTGGATGTCCAGTCTATTTTTAACAAGTACAATGTTGATCCAATCTCGAAACGAGGAATCAACAAGACAATCTTTGATAATACGTGTAGTTTAGGCGCTGATGCTGACTTTGATTTTTCAAAGGCTTCAGTTTCTCTGGAAGATGTCACGGTGTACATTGATCCGATGGACGGAACTCGTGAATTCGTAGAGGAGAGGTTGCAGAATGTGCAATGCTTGATTGGTATCACTCACAAGGGGCAGCCAGTAGGCGGGGTGATTGGATTACCGTTTGTTTCTTTTGAAACAAGTGAAGATAGTCATGGTGATGACAATGAAAGCATCAATGTAGTTTGCGCTATGAATATGAATGACTGCAATGTTAATATGATCGACACAGTTCGATTTCAAAATGGTGTGTGTCAAAATGATGATGGGTATAGCCTCTCTTGGCAATCACTGGAAAAGGACAAGGAGCCCGCTAGCGCTGGCAATGACATGAACACATCTCTAAAAATATTCACTGGAGATTCGAGTCGTATCCATAAGAAGCATGCCTTGGAATATCTTGAAAAATTCACTCAAGAAAAGGGTGATAGCTTAAACCTATGCATAACTGGTGGATGCGGGAATAAAATTCTAAGGACGACTGCATATGGAACTGGCAACAATGGCAACGGTAATGCAATTGCGGTGATTACCCCAGGGACTTGCAGTTGGGATACTGCTGCACCTACTTCTATCTTATTTGCATCCATGGCAAAGTTTGGTATCAAGGGTAAAGTTACAGATTTGTTTGGAGGGGAGTTAGTCTACACTTCATCTGGTAAGATTGTTGAGAACGATCTCGGTGCATTTATTTCATGTGGTGAAAAGGCTGTAGAATATCATGACAAGCTTACCATGGCTATGCGGGGCGATGCGATTATTTTGGATTCCTCATTGCGAAAGTATTGGAATAACTTTGGTGGTGATGACTCTACGTGTAGCACCAGTCTTGACAAAGATGAGGAGGAAACTCGATTAAAGCTGAAGAACGCACAATCGAAAACTCAAAGAGTGCACGAATTTAGAAATGCGGAAGGCCGTGTTATTAAGTGCGAAGAGCTTCAATCTATGGTTTCTGATCAGAAAGATGTGGAGGGATCCAAGTTGATTGGATACGCTACAAGTATGCCCTCGGAGAGCAATGGTTTGCAGCTGTTTTGGAGAAGGGGCAAAGATAGTAGTCTTCCTGATGTGGTTCAAATCAACAGAACAACTTCGTCCCTTGAAATTACTTTGTCCTGATAATACTACTTAGTTTTTAAATAAAAACTCATGAACCATTTGTATCTTTTGTCAATCCAATTCACACCACTATTATCATCAAAATGATGAGAACTTTTGAGTGTATGTGTAGTTGTGAATATCGATGAGCTCTAGAGTCAGTCAGTCGTCAAATTCGAGTGGACTATGGAAGGCATTCTTTTGAAGCACTTCCTCCTCACTAGGTACGAGTAAACACATAAAAGTATGGCTAAGGGAATGATAGATCAATAGAAGGTAAAGTGCCACTGTCACAAGCAACGAAGAAGAAAAGCAAAAACCCATGGAATAAAGATAATTTATCAATGTATTCATGTTATCTGAAACGCCACTTGAAACCAGCTTTCTCAAGACGCTGGATGTTTGCTTTGGAAAAATTACATCTCGGCATTACTCCCTGTTTGGTAGCTTTGTAAGACTGTCTGATATTATTGCACCATTTTCCCAAAGAAAGGTGCTTATTGTTTCTTGAATGTGTTTGAGGCACATTACAGTGCCCGTACTCTGCTTTGAACGCCGTAAGGTCCTTGAAGCGCTCATCAAAAGTGCATTGCTCAAACCCTGCATTCCCAAGACGCTTCATGTCAGCTTTGGAAAGTTTGCAACCCGGGCTTCTTCCCTCTTTGATAGTTTTGTAAGACTGTCTGATATTATTGCACCATTTTCCCAAAGAAAGGTGCTCATTGCTTCTTGACTGTGTTTTAGGCACATTGCAGTGTCCAAACTCTGCTTTGAGCGCCATGAGATCTTTGAAGCGCTCATCAAATGACGCGTTACCTTTTTTCTTTTATTGACCCTTGGAGCGGCTGCTGCAGCCAACACCCTTCGAGAAGAACTTGTATTCACATCTTCGTTGCTACCGTCCATCACCATGATATCATCAGTTGCACTGATGTTATCAAGAGGAGGAGAAGCAGTCAATGTAGGATGCATTTTTACGACGCCTGAGAAAGCATAATGAGATGATGGCCAGTATGATACCTCTTCTACTGGAACATAACGGGTGTGAGCAACCTTGACCCGCTTGCTTCTCCTTGTCCCACCGGCAGCGATCATTTTCTTTGATGCACTAGTACTAGACGTACCTGTACACGTACGCGCACGTCTCTTTTGGCCGACAATCTCCTGTGTTTCTTTTTCTGGTACCTGCTTCTCTCCTTGCTCGTTACTGATTTGTTTTTCCAAGGGAACAATGAATTCCTTTACCAATCGGTCAAGAATGTGATCAAATTGCGGATCCCTGCGACATGTCCTATATGATGGAATATGAACCCTGCAGGTTGGGCATTCATGATTGCACTTGCGTAAGCTCTCCTTAATGCATTTACCACAGAAGCGGTGATTACTTTCCGGGTTGATGAGCGTGTCGGTGCAGAGGGGTTCCAATCAGACGGGACATTCGAATTCTTCCTCACGAAATTTCTTGAGGGATGCAAGGACGGAGGATAATGTTAACATGATATGATTGAGCAGAATTGAAGATGCTGGTAATTGGTAAAGTTTTGTTGATTGATTGTTTGGCTTGATGGTTGATGGTTGATGGTTGTGTAACCCTAACC
>Ga0115005_10000937_pt1 | contig 22896 bp, 22 predicted proteins | sample ArcOceMetagenome_FD_87163 | JGI IMG/M metagenome (GOLD analysis project Ga0115005, IMG submission 87163) | Marine eukaryotic phytoplankton communities from Arctic Ocean - Arctic Ocean - Greenland ARC118M Metagenome | ecosystem: Environmental > Aquatic > Marine > Oceanic | place: Arctic Ocean...
CAGCATTTATCTGACAATATCTTAGATTTTTTGTCGCAGCACGTAGTGACAAAAAAGACATCGTTAGAAGAAATTGAAAAAGACTTCTCAGACTCGAAAGTACCTGAGTCACCAGAGTTTGTCTCGACGCATGCCGAAAGCTTACTTGATAAGCTCGTCGCTCATTCTGTTAATACCTATTCCCCCACGTTTATCGGTCACATGACCTCTGCGCTTCCTTATTTCCACTTACCCCTTTCCAAGTTGATGGTGGGGCTTAATCAAAACCTAGTGAAAATTGAAACGTCGAAAGCCTTTACGCCATTAGAGCGGCAGGTGCTGGGGATGATGCATAACCTAGTGTACGACCAGCCACAAAGTTTTTATGACGAACATTTGCACAGTGCTGCTCATTCGTTAGGTGCATTCTGCTCTGGTGGTACTATCGCTAACATCACTGCCTTGTGGGTAGCGCGAAACAAACTCCTTGGCCCTCAAAAGGGGTTTCCAGGGGTGGCGAAAGCCGGTCTGGCAGCGGCATACCGGCATCTCGGTGTAAATAACGTAGGCGTGATGTGCTCTAAGCGTGGTCACTACTCGCTGTCTAAAGCCGTTGACGTACTTGGTTTAGGTCGTGACCAGCTGCTAACCATTCCAGCTCCACAACAAACCCTTGACCCAGCGAAAGCACTTCGTATCGGCAAGCGTTATCATGAAGAAGGCAATAAGCTGCTGGCTATTGTCGGCGTGGGTGGTACAACCGAAACTGGGCATGTGGATCCTCTCGATGAGTTGGCAGACGTTGCTAAAGAGTTAGGTTGCTGGTTCCACGTAGATGCAGCCTGGGGTGGAGCAACGCTTTTCTCATCACGCTACCGCGATAGGTTAAAAGGTATTGAGCGAGCAGATTCGGTAACTATTGATGCCCATAAACAAATGTATGTGCCTATGGGCGCTGGCATGGCATTGTTTAAAGATCCGCAAAACGCCAATGCAGTAAGACATCACGCTCAGTATATTCTTCGTGCAGGCTCGAAAGATTTAGGTGCGACTACACTTGAAGGCTCACGGAACGGTATGGCTATGATGGTGTATTCGGCGCTACATATCTTCGGTCGTAAGGGCTATGAACTGCTTATCGATCGCAGTATTGATAAGGCAAAAGATTTCTCGCACATGATTGATAAAGCGCGAGACTTTGAGCTGACTACTACGCCTACTTTATCATTACTGACGTACCGTGTGTGTCCCGAAGAAGTGCAAGAGAAACTCAAGCACGCCGATGCAAAAACGCGTAACGCCATTAACGAAAAGATTGATGCCCTTGTTGTTGCGGTTCAAAAGCAGCAGCGTGAAGCGGGTAAGTCGTTTGTTTCTCGTACCCGTTTAGAAGCGCCTGATTATCCTTCCCAGTGCATAACGGTATTTCGCGTGGTTTTAGCCAACCCGTTAACTAGCCACAATGATTTGGCGGCGATATTGGCAGAGCAACACTTGATTGCGAAAGAAACGCAGGCGTGGAAAGAGCTAATGGAATTTGTTCGAGAGTCAGAAAAGGTTGCGTCCTAGCCCATCCAATTAAACAAACGCCCAATATCGCAGCCGCTATATCGGGCGTTTTTTATTGTTGAATTACGCAGCGCGCTACAATACTAGCTGACTGTATAAGCCAAGTGGCAGGCGTAACTATCGCGTAATTTGAAGGTTATCAATAAGCCGAGTTTTACCCATAAACATAGCAACGAGCAAAACCAGCTCTTTGTCGGTTTCTTTGCTGCCTGAAAAGTACTCGCGTTAACTACCTGACAATAATCTTTCTTAAAGCCTTTGGCTTCAAGGTTAGCGATCATTGTCTCTTCTAATGCTGTAAAGTTAACGTTGCCTTTTTCGATGCTGCTTTTTACGCGCTGCATTTCTTCATAAATAGCACTGGCGGTAGCCTTTTCTGCCTCAGTCAGATAGCCATTGCGCGAGCTCATTGCTAACCCAGAGGCTTCGCGCTCGGTAGGTACAGCATGAATCTTAATCGCCATTGATAAATCGTGAGCTAGCGCACGAATTACCTGAAGCTGCTGAAAGTCTTTTTCGCCGAAAAAAGCGTCATCAGGCTGCACCATGTTAAACAGCTTAGTGACAACCGTAGCGACACCGCGAAAATGACCAGGGCGGCTTGCCCCGCAATGAGAATCTGAAATGCCGGGTACTTCAACAAAGGTCTGAGCGTCAAGACCTGCAGGGTACATTTCTGCAACGCTGGGTAAGAATACCGCATCAGCGCCAACGGAAATAAGTTTGGCCTTGTCTTCTTCAATTGTGCGGGGGTAAGCGTCTAAATCTTCGTTTGCCCCAAACTGCATAGGGTTAACAAAAATACTAACGACAACTCTATCGTTGTGCCCCTTCGCTTTTTTAACAAGTTTCAGATGACCATCGTGCAGGTTCCCCATTGTGGGAACAAAGCCAACGGTTTCGCCATTTAGCCGCCATGCATTAACGGTAGTGCGCAACGCTGAAATACTATCAACGACTTTCATAAATAACCTCGTTACTCGAAGCTGTGTTCAGCAGAAGGAAACGCACCGCTTTGTACATCTTCAATATACTTCGATACGGCTTTACGCATATCGCCTGTTTCTACTAAATAGTTTTTTGAGAATTTAGGCATATAGTTAGCGCTTATACCAAACATGTCGTGCATTACCAGAATTTGACCGTCGGTATCTTTACCAGCGCCAATACCGATAACTGGGATAGTGAGTGCTTCGCTTACGGCTTTGCCTAACGATGAGGGCACACACTCAAGCACTAATAATTGAACGCCAGCTTCTTCTAGCGCTTTCGCTTCGCTAAGTAGCTTTTCTGCTTGGCTTGCTTCTCGGCCTTGTACTTTAAATCCACCAAATACGTGCACTGACTGTGGCGTTAAACCTAAATGGCCACAAACAGGTACACCGCGCAGGTTCAGCCCTTTGATGGTGTCGCACAACCAACTACCGCCTTCCATTTTTACCATACTTGCACCTGCCGCCATTAAGATGGCAGCGTTGGCATAGGTTTGCTCTGGCGTGGCATAAGACATAAATGGCATATCGGCTAACACAAAAGCGCGCTCGGTACCGCGGCGTACACTTTTAGTATGGTAAGCAATATCATCTATGGTGACTGGCAGCGTATCGTCTTGACCCTGGAGAACCATGCCTAAAGAATCGCCTATGAGCAATGCATCAACGCCTTGCTCATCGAACATTTTGGCGAAGCTGGCATCGTAAGCGGTTAAAGACGTGATCTTTTCCCCGGCTTGCTTCTTCTTAAGCAAGCCCGAAACTGTTACTTTCTTCATGACATGTCTCAGATTGATATTTGTTGATATCGTGTGGCGAACTATACGGATTTTGAGGCTAATTGGAAGTGCGTAGGCGACGAAGCCCGTCTAGTGAACAGTTGGCTACCCACGCTGAAATGGGTTTACCGTCGTGCATAACCATATTAGGTGCAATCTCGAATAATGGCACCATAACGAACTCACGCTCAGCCATTCCATAATGGGGAATGATTAAGTCTGCGGTATCGATATTTTCGCTGCCATACAGCAAAATATCGAGATCTAGGGTTCGTGGCCCCCAACGCTCGCCTTTGCGCTCACGCCCCTCTTCCAACTCAATACGTTGAAGCTGCTTAAGTAACCCATGAGGTTTTAACGATGTTTCTATTAGGCAAACCGCATTTATATAATCTGGTTGATCTTGTGGGCCCATAGGCTTACTCGCGTAAAGCGATGAAACCTTTAGTACTCGCGTATCTTCAATTTCACTAATAGCTTCAAAAGCACGCAGGGCTTTACCTTGGCTATCACCAAGGTTGCTTCCAATACCGATGTAAACATGTTCTTTATTCATCAGGACCTCGTTTCGCAGGTTTACGCTTGCGCTTGCGCGGTGGTCCTTTTGCTCCGCCTTCACTTTTTCGAAGGGCATTGAGCATCCCTTTTTGTTTACCATTGTCCGCGTGCTGGAAGTGTGTCCACCACTGAGCTAGTTCAAGAAGATCGCCACCTTCTATTTGGCCTCTAACTAGTAAGAAGTCATAGCCAGCTCGGAACTTAGGGTGTGTGAGAAGTTGAAATGCACGGCGCCCGAAACGTTTCGGGAGGCGTTGCTGTAAAATCCAAATATCACGTATCACGGTAGAGAAGCGCTTGGGTATCATAATACGTTGAATCTGACGCGAAATAACCTCGCCAGAGGCAATGTTAAACGCATCAAAAGCATTTAAGCCAGACTCACTTTGCAAGCGCTGCGATTGTTCTTCAAGAGGGTACCAGAGTAACGCCGCGTACAAAAATGCCGGTGTAACGCGCTGATTGCTATTAATACGCTCATCGGTATTGGCAAGAACCCGTCGAACAAACTGCATTTCTCGACTGTTTTCGTCTTTTAAAAACGGCGCGAGCTGTGGGAATAAAGGTTCAATTAAGCCGTATTCGTGCAGCATCAGAAAGGTATCTTCGCCTTTACCAGACAAAAACAGCTTTAGTGTCTCTTCAAATAAGCGCGCTGGTGGAATGTTCTGCAAAAGATTGGCGAGTGACTTAATAGGCGCTGCGGTTTTCGCCTCTATTCGCATACCTAGCTTAGCGGCAAAGCGCACTGCACGTAACATACGAACAGGGTCTTCACGGTAGCGTGTCTCTGGATCACCAATGAGCTCTACTTCTCGTTTTTCGATGGCGGCGAGGCCATTGGCAAAGTCTTTAACCGTGAAGTCGGCAACGCTGTAATACATGGCGTTAAAGGTAAAGTCACGACGTTCGGCATCTTCTTCTATAGTGCCAAATACGTTATCGCGTACCAGTTGACCTTCGGCATCACGCTTTCCTAATGATTTACCCTTTGGAAGGTCATCATCTTCGTCTGATTCTTGGTGATGCCCTCTGAAGGTCGCCACTTCAATGATTTCACGGCCAAAAACAATGTGTGCAAGACGAAAGCGCCTTCCTATTAAGCGACAATTTCTGAACAAACCTTTAATCTGTTCAGGAGTAGCGTTGGTCACCACGTCGAAGTCTTTCGGTTCGTGCCCCATCAAAATATCGCGTACACAGCCACCTACCAAATAGGATTCAAAGCCTGCTCCATTAAGGCGATACATTACTTTCAATGCATTTGCGCTTACGTCTTCACGAGATATACCGTGTTCTCCACGGGTCATAGTCCTAGGCTTTAAAGCGTTAGGTGACGAACTCTCTTTTGAAAAAGCGCGCTTAACAGATTTAAAAACACGATGAATGATGATGGTATCTCCGCAGACTATAAAGGTTCGTTATAATAAGTTGATTCATGCTGTGGAACAATAATTTCGGGCGTTTTCGCTACTTTTTTCCTATCCCACGCTGATATTGCTTCCGTTAACACTGTGCTGACGTCCTCAAAAGCCGATGCATTCGGAAAAGAAAAGCCAAGGAAGCGCATAACTCGCACAATGTTGTCGATGGGTGTTTTGTTGTTAACCGGAGCAGCTCGGTTTTGTTTGCTAAGCTTGCGGCCTGGGGCAACTGCCGCAACCGGGATGTGTCCATATTCAGGCGCTGTATAACCAAGGGCTACATATACAGCGCGCTGCAAGGGTGTCACGTCAATAAGATCGCAGCCCCGAATGACATGGGTTACATGCTGAAAAACATCATCAAGAATAACAACAAGGTTATATGAAAATAAGCCGTCTCTGCGCTTAAGCACAACATCTTCAGTAGATATTCTTCCGTCGCTTGAAGCGTCATTGATATTATCGTGTACGTCGCTTGGTGAAAGAAGCGGTTGAGGCTTAACCTCGCCCATTATGACATCGTAAAAGGGGGCGAGTTGTGTATCAAGTTTTAACCTTATAGCGCTATCTACTTTAGGGCTGGATCGCGAGGCAGAGATACCCTTGTTACGACATTGCCCGTTGTAAATGCCGCCCATCGCTTTAATTTGTTTTCTGGTACACGCGCAATAATACGCGAGCCCATCATTCATCAATTTGTCGAGCACAGCTTGGTAACGGGCATGCTGCCGGCTTTGATAAATTACCGTATCGTCCCAGTGAAGGCCATGTGCTTCAAGGGTAACGAGAATATCTTTATCGATTCCGGCAATACAGCGAGGCTCGTCAATGTCTTCCATGCGTAATAGCCATTTTCCGCTTTGACTTTTAGCGTCGAGATAGCTTGCAACGGCAGTTACTAGCGAACCGAAATGAAGTTGACCTGAAGGCGAGGGGGCAAAACGCCCTACATACTTGTTATGCATAATAAAGACTTAACAAAAAGCCCCATCTTTTCGGGATGAGGCTTTCTATAACAACATTAACGAGGCTAGTGAATTAACCTTGTAGCTGCTTTTCTTTGATTTCAGCCATTGTCTTACAATCGATACATAAATCAGCTGTAGGACGGGCTTCTAAACGGCGAATACCTATTTCGATACCACATGAATCGCAGAAACCGAAATCATCTGCTTCAATCCGCTTAAGCGTTTTTTCAATTTTCTTTATTAGCTTGCGCTCACGGTCACGTGTGCGTAATTCTAGGCTAAACTCTTCTTCTTGAGCTGCGCGGTCTACAGGGTCAGGGAAGTTTGCGGCTTCATCCTTCATGTGAGTTACCGTACGGTCAACTTCTTCGCGAAGTTGGTTACGCCACGCTTTAAGCAATAGTCTGAAGTGTTCTAATTGGGCATCGCCCATGTACTCTTCATCAGCTTTAGGCTCGTACGGCTGCAAACCTGCCAGCGCTAATAGTCCTAGGGATTTTGTTTCTTTTCCTGTTGGCATTTGCCACATCTCCTACACTACGACATCCATCTTGTCCTGATTGGACCGATATCTATATCAGACTCGACAACTTCAGGCAATCAATCGTGTCTATGTAATTATTATGCTGGTGTATCATTTTTATCATTTAGCCAGGTGGCTACCAGCAATCGAATTAGTGCGTTCTCCCACTAAAACAAGGCGCAAATATGAAGGCGAAATGAAAAAAATCAACCTATTTTTTACAAAATCAAAGGGAGTGTTTGATTTAATAGGATTTTTTGTTCGTCTATTATACAGCTTGCAGCAGAGACCGTTACACCAGCGTTAGCGGCAATCTTTACGCTTTTAGCATAGGTTGGATCAATATGGGTTGCGACCTGTACGCTCTTTATTGCCGTGTGCTGAACACAAAACAGCAATGTAGTCTTAACGCCACTCTCTGCTAAGCGAGCAAGCTCTAAACAGTGTTTAGCTCCCCGTTGTGTTACGGCGTCGGGAAAAAAGCCTTTATCTGTATCTGCTAATGTAACCGACTTTACCTCCATGTATTCAACTATGTCCTTGAGCTGCGTATCTTTGCGCGTTAATTGGAAGTCGAACCGGCTGTTGGCTAAAGGCGGTGTTACTTCAGCTTTCCATGACGTGATGTCAGAAAATTGATCCAAGACCTTGTTATCTAGCGCTTCTGCCACCAACTTATTAGCATTATGCGTATTAATGCCGATGAAATGGCCGTCGAAAGTTTGTGCGAGTTCCCAAGTGTACTTCAGCTTTCGATTTGGATTGGTCGACTCGCTTAGAAATACTGTGTAGCCGGGCTCGGCACAGCCTGTCATGGCGCCAGTGTTGGGGCAGTGTGCGGTAACGATAGCCCCATTATCAAGCTCAACGTCGGCAAGAAAACGCTTGTATCTTTTTATTAGGGTGCCACGTAGTAAAGAAGGTGAAAACTTCATTTGTCGCCTCTTTGTAAATAATTAGTTTGAAGCCGCTAGTGTGTGGTGGAGTCAAAATACGCTCAACGTGAATAATATTCATTGAGAAGGCTCAAGTTTTTAGGCCCTCAGTTTATAGGCCGATGTACTAATGCACCGCTTCAAGCCATAAGGCAGTTTATCAAACGCAAGAGAGTAACAAACATTCGACTGAGTGCAAAAAGCGCTCATCAATATTATAACGATGTATAAGGAAAAAACGCGATGGCAGATTTTACCATTAGCCTTTCGACAAACAGCGCAGATGCTGTATGGGGCGAAAGTGCAAAGCTTTCTTTTAATGAGTCAGGTGCAGTTATCCATCTGCCTGACGACAAGCTGAACGAGCGTTTAATTCAACAAGCGGCCAGGAAGCTAGATGGCTTGAACTTACCCTCAGTAACCTTGGTGGGAGACTGGCATAAAGAGCAACAGTGGGCTTTTGCATTGAGCTTCACCCGTGCCCGTAAACCTGCATCAATTAAGTGGGCAGAAACGAATGATAAAGCTGCACTCGAGCAAGAGTATGCAGCGCTCCTGTTCACCCGTCAGCTTGTTAATGATACACCAGAAGATTTAAGCCCTGAAACCCTAGCTACGCGGGCGGCGCAATGGATCAAGTCATTAGGTGGTGATAACGTCACTTACTCTATGACGGTTGGAGAAGAGCTTAAGGAACAAGGTTGGATTGGTATTTACAACGTTGGCCGCGGCAGTGAACGTCCACCGGCAATGTTAGTATTAGACTATAACCCTACAGGTAAAGAAGATGCGCCTGTTGACGCTGTGCTTGTCGGAAAAGGAATTACCTTTGATAGCGGTGGTTACAGCATTAAGTCTAGCGAAGGTATGCTAGATATGAAGTGCGATATGGGCGGTGCAGCGACGGTAACAGGTGCTTTAGGCCTTGCCATAACCCAGGGTATTGAAAAACGCATTCAACTTATTCTTTGCTGCGCAGAAAACCTAATTAGCGGTCATGCTTACAAATTAGGCGATGTGTTGACCTATAAAAATGGTGTTACGGTCGAAGTGGTTAATACCGATGCTGAAGGGCGATTAGTGCTGGCTGATGGACTAATGGCGGCAACGGAAACGGGGGCGCCACTCATTATCGATGCGGCAACGTTGACGGGCGCAGCAGCAGTGGCGCTCGGTTCCGACTATCACGCAGTATTTTCGTTAGATGACAATGCTCGCGAACAAATGCTTCACGCAGCAAAAGAAGAAAACGAGCGCTTTTGGCCGCTTCCACTTGAAGATTTTCACGCCGAGCGTTGTCCGTCAGCATTTGCAGATACCGCTAACAGTAGGCCAATGAAAGGCGGCGGCGGTGGTGGTGCGTCAAATGCTGCAGGGTTCCTTTCGCGCTTTGTAAAACCTGAAGGCTGGATACACCTAGATTTAGCTGCGGCATACCATGGCGGCGCAACATCTGAAATGCCGGTGGGCGCAACTGCGAAAGGTATTCGCTCTATTGCTAGAGTCCTAAAGGATTATAGCGCGTAAAGGTCGATTTAGGCGTGAACGGTTTCGTACAAGCTACTCTTGTACGTTGCCTTTACCTAAAACGCTATTTAACAAAAGAGGGGCGCGATGATAAACGTTGCGCCCCTTTCTCGTTAAATGCCACCTAAGCGTTCGGCGAGCTGTTTGTAGCGTTCTACGTCTGAGCTGTCAAAAAGTGGGTTGCCATCTGTGTCTTTGTCTTTAGACACTAATAAGCTCTCTCGCTCGAGGCGTTCAACCCTAACATCTTGTACACCGAGATAGGCTGCTACTTCTTTAACTGTCATTAAACTCATTGGTTTTTTCCTAGCTTTGATTATTTTTATTTGAGGCTAGTTTGGCCTCAGCGTCAGACAACTACTGTTTACGTTTCATTACATCAAAAGTCTGTCTGGTAAGACATTAGCTAAACGGTGTAAAAATTAGATTATTAGATGATTCATCTTGTTGTACTTGTAGGTACATAACGCACATTATCTTTACAACGATGCCTAAATAATCTCCATTGACTTCAACTCACCCGCGTTATCTTCTTCTTAGTTAAGCGCATTTCGGCGAATTTTCGACTATTTTTTGCGTTTTAATTAAATTTAGCCGTGCTCGGCCTTCTAAAATGGGTGAAGCAAGAGACCTTTTGCGTGCAAAAGATGTTTTTAACTCATGATGCTTGGTTTACCATTGCGCGCCAATAAAGCCAATCTTGAGTTATACTCGGTGGTTTACACTCGATAATTTGCTCAGCAATGGGCTCATGCTCAATTTCGGAGATACATAGAATATGGACACTTGGTCTGCTGCCATCATGCTTTTTTTGATCATGGACCCCCTTGGTAACCTCCCAGTGTTCATGTCGGTACTCAAGTCTATTGAGCCGAAAAGACGCCAGCTTATTCTTATTAGAGAATTATTGTTCGCTCTAGGGATCCTGTTTCTTTTTCTTTTTAGCGGGCAAGCGGTGCTTAACTTTTTAAATGTTGAGCAGGAAACGGTGAGCATTGCTGGTGGTATAATTTTATTTTTGATAGCACTTAAGATGATATTTCCTTCATCGGGCAGTACAAGTGGTCTCGCCGTTGGCGAAGAGCCCTTTCTAGTGCCTCTGGCTATTCCCATGATTGCAGGTCCATCAACGTTGGCCGCGTTAATTTTACTTGCTAATCAGGCCCCTGATCGTATGGTTGATTGGTCGATAGCGCTTGCAGCGTCGTGGACAATAAGTGCAGTAATTTTAATGTTTTCAAACATTTTCCACAAAATCTTAGGGGAGCGTGGTCTAGTTGCTATGGAACGATTAATGGGTATGATCCTGGTTATGATTGCCATCCAAATGCTTCTTGATGGCGTTACCAAATATTTCATGCATGCCACTGGAGCACTATAAAAATGGTAAAGCAAAAGCTTAATACATTCGGGCGGGTTCGTGCCCTAGAGGGCTGGAAAGCCGTTGCATTTGGTGCTGCGTTGCTTGAGCGTATGCTGCCAAACTATGCTCTTTTTTGTGAATTAACTGAAAGTGGTGATGCAGATGCCCTGCGTAACTGTTTAAATTTGGTGTGGGAAACGCTTAAGTCACCAAAAAGCAAATTCAATATCGCTGTTCAGCTGGAAAAGGTGGAAGTAGCCACGCCAGATACCAGTGACTTTGATAATTATGGCGTTTATCCAGCCATCGACGCTGCAATTGGGTTAGCAGCATTGTTGAACCTGATAGCAGGTGACGATCAACAAGGTGCGGTCGTTATCAGCAAATTATCTCAGGGAAGCGTTGAAGCTTACTTGCTTGCTACTGAAGAGGCCGATGATGAAAGCGTCAAAGCCCATCCGTTAATGGCGTTTGAAGTGGAAGTGCAAAACGAACTCCTCGACTATGTGGAGCAAGCTAAGTATCCGGCAAAAGCTGTCGATGAGTTGAAAGCACTTGCCTTGGAGGCTGGCATCTCTAATATTGGCCTAGAGCTGTAATTTATTACTTACTCCAAGTTAGTCTTATCAGGATGAATGCAAATATCAATGAATAAGCAAGGTTGGTATTTGCATATTGTTGGCGACGAACAAATTTCTCAACAGCGCGTGTTCTTTAGTATTGCGCGACTTACAGCACCTCAATAAGCATATATCTCAGCGCGCTGGTTTGCTTTTCTTTAATAATCTGCCAGTTGTCAGGTAAAGGGGGCGTTGTCAGTGAACTCTCATGCTCCAAATACACCACGCTACCACTTTGCACTCTATTATTTTTTTCTAAAGACGTGAGCGAGGGCAATACCAAGCCTTTGGCAAATGGTGGGTCGACAAAGACAATGTCGTAGGGGGCCGCGCTAATGCTGTTCAAAATACTAAGCGCATCACCTTGGTGAACACTTGCTGACGCCGCTTCGTTTGCTTTCAGTAAAGCGAGATTGCTTTCAAGCTGAGCCGCCGCATGTTTATCAAGTTCAATAAAGTCGCAATGAGAGGCATAACGAGAGAGTGCTTCTAAACCTAAGCCTCCGGAACCTGCAAAAACATCCAGACAGCGAGCGCCATTTACGTAAGGCATTAACCAGTTGAAAAGCGTCTCTTTATTTCTATCAGTGGTCGGTCTTAACCCTTCTGCATCTAGCACGGGTAGCTTTCTTCCACGCCACTGACCACCAATAATTCTAATTTGACCATTGCTATTTGGCCCGTGGACTTTGGCATTTTTATAAGAATGCTGTTTTTTTGCAGAAGATGATGCCCGAGTAGGGCGAGAAACTCGCTTCATAGTGTCTGACAGTGGTATCATGCGTTCATTCAGTAGGCGGCAAGTGTAGCCGAATTTGCTAAGAATTTATAAGGATTTGTCCTAACGATGTCGAAACTTTTTGGCTGGTTCAGCAAGAACAAAAAAGCAGAGAAACAAAAAGCGCAAGCGGAAGAAGAGGTGCGCTTAAAGGCCGAGGCAGAAGCACAGGCTAAGGCGCAAGCGGAAGAAGAAGCGCACGCAAAGGCCGAGGCAGAAGCACAGGCTAAGGCGCAAGCGGAAGATGAGGCGCGCTTAAAGGCTGAGGCAGAAGTACAAGCCAAGGCGCAAGCGGAAGAAGAAGCGCGCTTAAAGGCCGAGGCAGAAGCACAGGCTAAGGCGCAAGCGGAAGAAGAAGCGCGCGCAAAGGCCGAGGCAGAAGCACAGGCTAAGGCACAAGCGGAAGAAGAAGCTCGCGCTAAAGCCGAGGCAGAAGCACAAGCGAAGGCGCAAGCGGAACAAGAAGCTCGCGCCAAGGCCGAGGAAGAAGCACAAGCGAAGGCGCAAGAAGAAGCGCGCGCTAAAGCCGAGGCGGAAAACAAGCCCAAAGAAAAGAAATCCCTTTTTGCACGTTTAAAAGAAAGCCTATCGCGCACGAAAGAAAATTTAGGCAGCGGGATTGTTAGCCTGTTTAAAGGTAAGGCGATAGATGACGAGCTGTATGAAGACCTTGAAACGCAGCTTTTAGTGGCAGATTTGGGTATGGACACCACTCAGAAGATCATAAACCACCTTACTGACAGTGCCTCTCGAAAAGATCTTAAAGACGCGGAAGCGTTACTAGAGATAATGAAGCAGCAGATGTCAGGCATGTTGTCACAAGTCAATCAGCCCTTACCTGATGTGATGAAGGCTCATGACTCTAGCGAAGGTCCTTTTGTCATTTTAATGGTCGGGGTAAACGGTGTGGGTAAAACCACCACCATTGGAAAGCTGGCCAAGCAGTTTCAGCAAGAGGGTAAGAAGGTCATGCTTGCTGCAGGTGACACGTTCAGAGCGGCAGCGGTCGAGCAACTTCAGGTATGGGGCGAGCGAAACAATATTCCTGTTATAGCACAGCACACTGGTGCTGATAGCGCATCAGTGCTTTATGACGCGCTTGAGGCAGCTAAATCTCGCGGTACCGATATATTAATTGCAGACACCGCCGGGCGCTTGCAGAATAAAAATAACTTGATGGAAGAGCTTAAAAAAGTGGTTCGCGTGATGAAGAAGATTAATCCAAACGCGCCTCACGAGGTTATGCTTACGTTAGATGCGGGTACCGGTCAGAACGCAATTAGCCAAGCGAAGTTGTTTAACGAAGCGGTGGGCTTAACGGGTATTACCCTAACTAAGTTAGACGGTACTGCAAAGGGTGGCGTCATCTTCTCTATTGCTGATAAATTTAATATTCCTATTAGGTATATCGGTGTAGGTGAAAGCATTGACGATTTACGCCAGTTCGACGGACAAGAATTTATTGATGCGCTGTTTAGCGAAATGGAAACTTCGGAAAGCTAAAACCAGTAAGTGTTAGGGAAAAAGAATGATAAAGTTTGAGCAGGTAAGCAAAACCTATCCGGGCGGTCAGCGCGCGCTTAGTAAAGTGAACTTTCATATCGCGCCAGGCGAAATGGCCTTTTTAACAGGGCACTCTGGCGCAGGGAAAAGTACACTGCTCAAACTTATAAGCCTTATGGAGCGCCCAACGGTGGGGCGGGTTCTCATCAACGGCCACGACCTTAATGCTATTACTCGCCGAGATATTGCCTATATCCGTCGTGATATAGGGATGATTTTTCAGAGCCACCAACTGTTGATGGATAAGTCAGTTTTTGACAACGTGGCTTTGCCTTTAGTCATTGAGGGTTATACCCACAAAGAAATACGTAAGCGTGTGGAAGCAGCCCTTGAGATGGTGGGTCTTAGAGATAAAACCCGTTGTTTGCCCATCACCTTATCAGGGGGCGAGCAACAGCGCGTTGGAATAGCTCGTGCTGTTGTCAACAAACCTCCCTTATTACTTGCCGATGAGCCTACGGGTAACCTTGACCCTAAATTGTCCATGGAGATTATTCGTCTTTTTGAGGATTTTAACCAGGCAGGTGTGTCAGTGTTAATTGCTACTCACGATCTAGGTCTTATTGCCCGAATGCGATACCGTACTTTAACGCTTAAAAACGGACAAATGATTACCGATGGCCTGACCGACGGTCTTGACTATGGTGCTTCAGATAGCGGTGAGAGAGACTGGTCATGAGTATATTATTCAAAGGGCGAGCGAAGGGAGCGTCTTCTGCTAAGGTGGGCTTTCTTCAATCTATCGTCATGTTTTTTGTAAGTCATGTTCGACAAGCGTTATCGAGCCTAGGCGAGCTTTGGCGCCAGCCACTAGCATCACTAATGACTATAGGTGTATTGGGTCTAAGTATAACCTTACCTAGTACTCTTTATATCATGGTTAAAAACACGGAAAAAATAACCGCAGGCTGGGATCAGGCCTCGGAAATTTCGTTATTCTTGAAACCTACTATAAGTGCTGCAAGTTCACAGCAATTGGTGGCTAGGCTGAATACCTGGCCTGAAATAGAGAGTGTTGTTTACATTCCTGCTGATGATGCGCTTAAGGAGTTTCAGCATTTATCGGGGCTAGGTGATGCGATTGCTTACCTTGAGAAAAATCCGCTGCCCGATGTAGTACTCGTCACGCCAGCTGAAAAATATGCATCGCCCACCGCTGCAAAAGCATTGTTAGACAAGCTTCGTCAGCAGCGAGAGGTAGATATTGGTAAGCTTGATATTGAGTGGTTAGAGCGACTATATGCAGTGATTGATATCGCCCGAGACCTTGTCACGTTAATTGGGCTTCTGCTTTTCATTGCAGTCGTGCTTATTATCGGCAACACCATTCGCCTCAATATACTCAATAAATACGACGAAATTGTGGTGATGAAGCTGGTTGGGGCAACCGACGCATTCATTCACCGTCCATTTCTATATACAGGGTTTTGGTATGGCCTGTTGGGCGGTCTCATGGCCTGGTTTGCTGTAATCATAATATTGTGGTGGATGGATAGCAGTATCACTACCTTCGCGGCCATGTATCAAAAAGACTTTAATATTACCGGTCTCACTGGAACCGCATTGCTGACTATGCTGGGATTATCAGTGCTTTTAGGTTTACTGGGCTCACTTATCTCAGTTCAGCGACACGTTAGAGAAATAGAGCCCAAATAAATAGCCACTTTACTAACTATAAGAATGGCTACTGTGCTATTGCTCGTGGGTAATGGGATGTGACTGCACTACGAACCCCGTTACCCCATACAATGGCTTGGTTATAAAGCATATGAAGCTGCTTCTGGTCGATATTAAGTAGCTTCGCTTGTTTTATTACATTCATCCAAAGTGCACTTTCAAAAGCACGAACTAGCGTCATGTAGTTGGCAATTTCAATGTTTTTACCAAGTAATGCATCGTTCACTTCTTCTGACAACGGCAATTGTTTCAAAATGTCAGTCATAGATTGGTCAAGGAGCCCTTCAAGCAGCGAGAACAAGCCAACCAAGAAAGCGATAGGTGGATTGTTTTTCATTCCTCGACGCTCTGCCAGAAGATCAAAGAATTTAGCGCGAACCAGTGACATATGAATAATTTCAAGTGGCTTGTCGTCACCTAAATTCGTTAAGCTTAATAGCGCAATAAATTTCTTAATTTCTACTTCGCCCATATAATTTAGGGCATGCTTGAGCGAGGTAATCTTATAGCGCTTGTTGATGGTAGGGTTATTAATAAATTTCAGTAGTAAAAAACTTAGCGTGGCATCGCGCTCAATAATCTGGCTAATTCGGTCAATGTCAAAGCTGTTATTCGAACTCTCACCCATCAAATCGACGATGTTCATCTTCGACGCAGGCAATTGCTTTAAAATTCGCGCTTCTGGCTGAGAAAAAAAGTACCCTTGAAAAAAGTCGAACCCTAAATCGAGACATGTTGAGAAATTGTCTTGAGTGTCAACTTGCTCAGCCACTAACTGGACATCTGCATCGCGATAGCGTGGAATATGTTTTTCAATGGTTTCAAAACGCGCCTTGGACACATCAACTTTGACGATATCAATAAGCGGGAATATATCGTGTTTGGATGCCACCATCATGGGGTCGTCTATTGCCAACCTAAACCCAAGCTGCTTTATGTGCTGGCAGGCTTCAAATAGTCCGCTGGATGTGTCCGTTGGGTCAGCAAGTTCAACAACGACAGACTCCGGATTCAGAGTTGTGGGAAAGCGAGAAATGAGTGTGTCAGAAGAAAAAGAAATAAACGATGTTTTTTCGCCGCTAATATCATCAAGGCCTAAAGGGTGAAAATGTTCAGATATAAACTTTGCTTTCTCTTCCTTATGTTCCGGATAAGCGCCCGCTTTACCATCCCTGAACAAAAGTTCGTAGGCAAATACGCTTTTGCTTTTATCTAAAATGGGCTGACGAGCTATAAACGCGAACATAATTTCTTCCTGTTGAAAACGAACTGATATCGTTATTAATTATAATTCCAATTTTGACCGAACCGACGTTAAGTCACTCTCTAGTCTATGATATGTATTCGTAATCTAACAACTATTCAACCATTAATTATCAACTATCGCCTAAGGCGAATCATTTAATTATCTTTCAACGCTGATTGATGGATATGTTTGGCCCATTTAATTGCTTCATTATAATAGCTGTGAAGAAGGCTTTGGCTAACGTCGTATTTCACGGCAAATTGTTGTATCCCTGCCCACTTTGCACGTTCGAATAACTGCGCCAAGGTTAAGCAGTTTCTAAGCATTCCTGTGCCACCGCAAAGGGCATTTTTTACATCGTCACTAATTGGAACTTTACTGACTAAGTCATCTATACGCTGTTCCATCATGGCATCTAATAAGGACAATAGGCCCGTTAAAAAACCCTTAAGCGGGTTATCTGCATCTTTAAGCTGAGAAAATACTAACTCGCAAAACTTTGCGCGTACCAGTGCCATCTGAAGCAGCTCTGTCGGTTGACCATCGTTTAAGTTGGCAAGAGCGAGCAGAGAAATAAATTTCTTCACTTCAATTTCGCCCATAAATGTTAACGCGTGCTTGAGAGAAGTAATCTTATGCCGCTTATTCACCATAGGATTGTTTATAAAGCGCAGCAGCAAATAAGTGAGGGACGGGTCACGCTCTATGATTTTGTTTACTTCATCGAAATTCAGTTTCGCCTGACTACTCAGCGTGAGTAACTCCATCATGGTAAGGCTGCTAGGGCCTAGCTTTCTGTGTTTAACAATTTCAGGTTTTGCTAAAAAGTAACCCTGAAAATAGTCGAAGCCCATGGCTTTAAACTTATTAAACTCTTCATAAGTCTCAATTTTTTCAGCGACGAGTTTAATATTTTTAGACTTAAAGCGTTCAACTAACGCGGGAATTTCATCGTGAGCAATTTCGGTAATGTCGATTTTAACTATGCTGGTAAAGGGGATAAACGCCTCCCATTTCCCTTTCATATCGTAATCATCTAAGGCGATAGGGTAGCCAAGCCCGCGAATGTGCCTGCAAGCAGAAACTAGCGCCTCGTCTACTTCAACCGTCTCTACAATCTCGATGACAACCTTGTTCGCGTCCAAAGAGGTGGGAAAGCGAAACATTAGCGTATCGCGATGAAAGTTAATGAACGCTTTTTTATCTCCCGTGATCTCTTCAATACCTAAGCTCAAATGGGTTGAAGTTAGTATCTTAGAGGTAGCTTCATCGGGAGGGATATCTGGAAAGCAATTTTCTTCGCCAATACGAAAAAGTAATTCATATGCGTACACCTCTCGGTCTACATCGAATATGGGCTGTCTAGCGACGTAAGCAAACATCAAGGTCCTCTTTGCTTCACTTGCCTTACTTCTTTGCCTAGTATTTCCCTTTAAGCGTTAAGTCCATTTATTGGCACATTATCCGGAAAATGCGTTGCAGCAGCTGTAGTGCAAAATCGATTAATCCAATCTATTATCTTCAGTTTTAAAGAGGAAAAGCAAGAGATATGATACTCGATTCAGAATCACGAAAAACGATAGTGATTGAGTAAATCGCGTTGGGGTGACAATTAAGCGTTGAATTTCATACCACTGAGATTAGCTTTGCGTCTATATTTGGTAATTAACGTATAATGCTATGATAGTTTACTGAAGATTCAGACTAACTGCAGTCAAGCAGGTGTGACTGCTTCGTTTGGTATTGTTCATTTAATTCGATTATTGCTTTGGCCAGCAGTTAATTTAATATTACTCGCCAGCCGTTTAGTGTGGAGCGATATTCAGAACGATAATTTGAACTTTTTTTAATAATCTAGGTCTTGATATTGTAGGAAGTGCCACCATACCTACATATCGGTAAAACTTCATATCTTAATTAGGTCTCGCGCAGCTTCGGTTACTTTGTTAATATGAAGCGGCAATAAATGAGGTGAACAATGAGCAACAATTTGCAATCTATGGCCCTGTCAGTGCCACACAGCGGTAGCATTGAAGGCTACATCCAAGCTGTAAGCAGCATTGATATGCTTAGCGCTGAGGAAGAGCGTGAGTTGGCAGTGCGCCTTCGCGAAGACGAAGACTTACAAGCCGCTCGAAAGCTAGTAATGTCGCACCTTCGTTTTGTAGTGCACATTGCAAAATCTTACTCAGGTTATGGCTTACCACAAGCCGACTTAATTCAAGAAGGTAACATCGGTCTGATGAAAGCCGTTAAACGCTTCGACCCAACAGTGGGCGTGCGTTTGGTTTCTTTCGCGGTTCATTGGATCAAAGCAGAAATTCATGAGTTTGTACTTAAAAACTGGAGAATAGTGAAGGTTGCGACTACAAAAGCGCAGCGTAAATTGTTCTTTAACCTACGTAAGGCGAAAAAGCGTCTAGGTTGGTTTACTCATGCTGAAGTACAAACCGTAGCAGACGAGCTTGGCGTTAGTACAAAAGAAGTGCTTCAAATGGAAGCGCGTATGAGCAGCCAAGATCAAGCGTTTGACTTAACAGCAGACGAAGATGAGACGGGTAATTTTGCGCCGGTTCAATTTTTGGAAGATAAGTCTTCTGATGTTGAAACTGATGTCATTAATAATGACTGGGATACAGCGGCAAGTAAGCGACTGTATTCAGCGATAAAAACGCTAGACGAGCGTAGTCAAGATATCATTGAGACGCGTTGGTTAGCAGATAACAAAATTACGCTACAAGACTTGGCTGACAAATATCAGGTTTCTGCAGAGCGTGTTCGTCAAATTGAAAAGAATGCGATGAAGAAACTGCAAGCAGCTATGGTTGCGTAGTAATAAACGTAATCAGCCTGAACGCTTGATAGATACGAATTGAAAAAGCGCCTTTAAGGCGCTTTTTTATTGCTTCAAAAAAGTTAAAACATTAGCCTTACTTTTCTTTATTTTTAGCAACAGGAAGTACGTAAAATACTCCCTCAAACTCCGCCACCGGTGAATCCCCATCTAATATCGCCACGCTCAACTCGAAGCGAGCTTTATTATCATTCTCTAAAGGTTTGAATTTTCCAGATAAGGTTTCGATATTACAGATTGCCCTTGGCTTCATAGTAATAGGTTTGTGGTAGTGAATGTCTCCATCGCCCAAGACAATATCGCCGTCTAACCCACGCTCTTTGAGTTGCAGGTAAATCATTCCCCACCCCGTAAGTGTGGCTAACGAAAATATACTGCCCGCGAACATGGTGCCGTGAATATTGATGTTTTTATTTAGCGATGCGCGCGTTTCAAGTGTGCGCCCGGTGTATTGATACAGCTTGATACCCATATGTTCAGTAATAGGTATCGTTTCTGACCACGTTTCTTGAAGCGTTTTGCACCACTTAGGGTGGAGCACTAAAGTATTATTTTCGGTAAACTTTTTTACCATCTGCTGGCGCTTTAACATACCGAGCTCGTTTGGCGCTTCTCGTTCTATTTCAAAGCCACAAGCACTGAAGAAGTCGATTGAAATCTCGCGACTGTTAGTGACAGCTCGCTCTGCACCAAGGTCTTTTGCAACGTTTTCTAGCGCTGCCATCATCATCTGACCTAGCCCTTTGCGCTGATGATCAGTATGAACGGCGATGTGTCTTATTTGTGCTTCTTCTGCAGTGTTCAAATGCACTCGACCACAGGCTACCACCTCTCCACTGCGGTTGGTAATCATACGGTGCTCTGCGACTTGTTCGTATTCGTCTTTTTCTGAACCCGGAGGGAAGTTCCACGGCTGGCGTAGGTGTTCCCACCGAAAATGAAAATAGGCTTCAAATTCGGTATCGCTCTTTGGCGTCACTACCTTATACACAATAAACCGGCCTTATTAAAAAAATGAAAGAGTATTTAAACGTAAGAATACGAACGGTACAAGTTTATTTGTAGGAGCAGAGAAGGGCGCATGTAGAAGAGAATGGCCCCTCTGTTTAGCTAAGAAGCAGCTACACGTTGAATTGGAATGTGACTGGACCGTCATTGATAAGACCAACCTGCATATCTGCCCCAAATTCGCCCGTGGCCACGGTCATGCCTTTACTTTTAAGCGTATCAACAAACTTTTTGTAAATGTCTTCACCATGTTCGGGAGACGCGCCACGTGAAAAGCCGGGTCTGTTGCCCTTTTGTGTATCTGCGACGAGAGTAAACTGGGATACGACTAAGAACTCACCGCCTACTTGCTCAATATTAAGGTTCATTTTCCCATCTTCATCATTGAACATGCGATAGCGACACAATTTATTGGCAAGCTTTTCAATTTCTTCGTCACCATCTTTTTTTTCAACGCCTAGCAGCACAAGCATGCCGTTACCAATTTCGCCAATAACTTCGCCGGCTACAGTCACATTAGCCTGTGATACGCGTTGGATTAATCCTATCACTTAGATGACTCCTGAATAAAACGTGACATATCGCGGGTCGCGCGGCACAGCGCATAGCCGATGCTTGGCTCTGACGTGCTGTGTCCTGCATCGGGTATAATTTGTAACTGGCTTTGTGGCCATGCTTTATGGAGGGTCTCCGCCGCTTCTGTTTTACAAATCATATCGTATCGGCCGTGAACAATTGTGCCAGGAATATGGCTTATTTTACTAATGTTTTCAAGTATATAGTTTTCTTCTAAAAAACATTGATTGGAAAGGAAATGACATTCTAGCGTGGCTAAACAGGTAACCAGATGCATAGGGTAGTGGGTGGTTGAGTCACCAACGCCTGGTGGCAGCGATAGACGCGAAAGTCGCTCTTCCCACTGATACCATCTTTTAAGCGCGGCGTGACGAAGCACATCATTACTAGAACGAACCATTGCACTGTAGAAGTCACAAACGGCTTTCGACGTGACGGGCGTGGGAACATCTTTGGTAAATCTTCGGTAGTGTTCGGGAAATAACTGGGCTGCACATCCAGATGGTGATAAAAACCAGTCTCTATCTTCTTGCCTGGCAAGAAAAACGCCGCGAAGAATAAGCCCTGTCACATGGTCGGTGTATTTAAGCGCATACAGCAACGCTAACGTAGAGCCCCAAGAGCCGCCAAACAAGAGTAATTTGGGCACGTGAAGATGTATTCTTAACGCCTCAATATCTTCAACATTTAACCATGTGTCGTTGTTAAGCGTATCTGCAATAGGCGTCGAACGACCACACCCTCTTTGCTCATAGCCGATTATGCGATACTTATTACTGTCGAAGAAGCATTTGTAGTTAGGTGGCAAGCCAGCGCCAGGCCCACCGTGGATAAAGAGTACGGGGATACCGTCTGGGTTGCCACTTTGTTCAAAGTAAAGCGAGTGCCCATTTCCTACTTCGATAAATCCATTCTCATAGCAGGTAACATCGGGGTAAAGTCGTTTCATTTTGTTTCTGCGCGTTGTGTGAGTGCCTGTTTTAGTTTAGTTTATTGTTATACAAACGTTTGCGTGCTGACTGCTTCAACGCTGTTTTTGCTTAGATACTAAGTGTTAAACACAAAGTGTATACTATAGGACATATGTCATTACGTGCTAGCTAATCATATTATAGTCATAAATGCGAGGATGTTTATATGGCGGGTCAAGGATCGGGCGGTAATGTAATCGCCGCAATTTGTAACTTTTTTATTCCTGGTTTGGGTCATTTGGTTCAAGGTCGAATTTTAGGTGCCTTGTTCTACTTTGTGGCAGTTTGGGCTTGCTATGGACTTGTGTGGACCGTAGTACTCGCCCCTCTCTTTGGCCCGTTAGGTTTAATATTACACCTAATCAGTATTATCAGCGCAGCGCGTTTTAGAGGTGGAGTAACCGCATGAAGTTAATCGCATCGGCATTGGTTGCTATGCTAGCCCTTAGTGGGTGTCAGTCTGCTTATTATGCAGCATGGGAAAAGGTTGGCGTCGAAAAGCGCGATATCTTAGTTGACCGCGTAGAAAACGCAAAAGAGTCTCAAGAAGACGCACAAGAGCAGTTTAGCTCAGCCCTTGAGGCCTTTAGCGCCGCTGTAGCCTTTGATGGAGGCGAACTAGAAGACGTCTACGATAGTCTCAACAGTCAGTACGAAGACAGTGTTGCTGCGTCAGAAGAGGTCAGCGCGCGTATTGATAAAGTAGAGAGTGTGGCTGAAGCCTTGTTTGACGAATGGTCAGAAGAGCTTGAAAAATACGAGAATGCTTCGCTCAAACGTGACAGCTCAGCAAAGCTTCGTGAAACACAGCGCCGCTACACTTCACTAATGAAGGCGATGCGAAAAGCTGAGAGTAAAATGCCTCCAGTACTAAGCGCTCTGCAAGACAATGTGTTGTACTTAAAGCACAACTTAAATGCTAGCGCGATTGGTGCACTGCAAGGTGAGCTCTCAACGATTGAAAACAACGTTGCGCAGCTTATTGG
>Ga0115005_10000938_pt1 | contig 22891 bp, 17 predicted proteins | sample ArcOceMetagenome_FD_87163 | JGI IMG/M metagenome (GOLD analysis project Ga0115005, IMG submission 87163) | Marine eukaryotic phytoplankton communities from Arctic Ocean - Arctic Ocean - Greenland ARC118M Metagenome | ecosystem: Environmental > Aquatic > Marine > Oceanic | place: Arctic Ocean...
CGTTGTTCTCTTTCAACACCCTTTTTAACATCTATTAAATACTGAGTAAGAAGCGGGATGTTGTTTTCAATATTATAAACGGCTTGTTTGGCTAATTTGGTAAATTGTTCTTCTATCTCATCAACGTTAACGACATCAAGTTCATTGTGTTTACTGATCGCTTTTGAGAATTGACTGAGAAAGCTTAATGGATTTTGCCAGAACTGTACGACTTGCTTAAACTGTTCAGGCGTGTCTTTTGCTAACACTCGATACCAATCTTGGCAGGCTTGCAGCAGCAAGTCTTGACAATTAGTGTCCATTTGCGCATTAAAAGCGACACCACTGGCAAAAGCATGCTGACTTAACACGCGCTTACAAAAGCCATGGATCGTTAATATAGCGGCTTCATCTAAATATAACAGTGCTTGTCGTAAGCGTATTTTTGCCGATTTTGCATCAATGTGCTCACTGATCGCTGTAAAAAACGCATCTTTAACAATCAACGTATCCCAGTCACTTAACGCTTCTCGAATAAAGCTGTCTATTCGCCCACGTAATTCTTCTGTAGCATCTTTCGTGAAAGTCATCACCAGAATTTGTTCAACAGGTAATTGTTTTTCGAGTAATAACCGTAAATATAAACGGGTGATATTAAAGGTTTTCCCCGTCCCTGCACTCGCTTCAATTAAGTGTTTACCTTCAAGAGGAATTTCATGAGCAATTAGATTATTCATCTTCATTTTATTTGCTCCTGTGCTTGCCACATGGGTTGATAAACATCAGTTAATGTTGGTTGATGTTCTGCAAACTCAGGACATTGCTGCCAAAAGTAGTGCATGTAAGGGTCTTGTCCTAACGGCTTTACAACACTGAGCATACTGCCACTGTCTGACCATAATTTTTCAAAATGACTTTGTTCAAATTTTTTCGCTTTGAAGAATTTCTCTGCTAATTCGGTATTCAGCAACAAAGCTTGTTGTTGCCCTTTTAAATACGTTTCAAGTATAAAACATAAATGTTCCTCTGCATTTTGTATTTTGCTAAACCGGTATTGTGTAGGCTTTTGATTTTTTGTATCAAAGTAAAAACCTTTGGTACTATTCACTTGTAAAAGCATGTTGTTTTCAGGGGTTGAATGCGTCGTATTTATACTTGAAGCTCTTTCTTGCCAACACTGTAGAATCACTTGATGTAGATAAAGCCCAAACAAGTCTTTACCTTTTGCAGAAGAGCTTCGATAAAACATCAAATTCGATGCTTGAACAGGAAAGTTAATGCTAAGTGTGAAGTGACTGTTATTTGAAAGCACAACGTCAAGCTCTGCATTAATAAAGGTAATAGGTAAATTACCTTCGGTTAATTGACTTTCTGTTTGAATGAATTCACTAAAATTTTCGCTGTCATCACGCCATCGTTCTAAACTGTCGCTTGTACTAGGTAAATCAGGAAAAACCCCACTAACCCGCGCCGCACATACTGCAATGTCTACTGCGGCATTAGTTACATCACTATTTTTTTGCTTATTGTTACCATCAAGATATAGTGCTAAAAGCTGTTGACGTAATAAATAACTCTGTAAGAAATTTTCACTGAAAGGTTCGGTATCATCCAGTTGCGTTTCTCGATTTTCAAAAAAAAGCTGTAAATGCTTTTGAGCAAAGGCTTTTGCTGGATGCTGAAAAAATCGGATGAGTTCATTTATATCAACAGTTTGTTTTTCGTCATCAGAATTTTTATCGAGCGGTAATATTAAGGGTTCTGTGTGCTCTGATTTTTTAGCTGCTTTAAGTTTTAACCAATTAGGATCAAAACTTTTCTGTTTACCCAAATAGTTTTGCTCGCTAAATGCTTGCATGGGTAATTGATTAATATCTGAAGAACGAACATCATTATCGTTATCGTTATCTTCATTGGTAACATCACTGTTATGTAACTGCCAACCATAACCGGCTTCAAGATATTCCATCAATTCTTTAAGCACTATCGACGGCTGCTTCTCATTATTGTTACGAATATTACGGCCTTGATAGCTTAAATATAACGATTGTCGAGCGGATATTATTGCCTCTAAAAATAAGTATCTGTCGTCACCTCTTCGTGATCTATCACCGAGTTCGCTTTTGCTACTGGCCATAAGGTCAAAACCGAGCGGTTGCCGCTGCCTTGGAAACTCACCATCGTTCAAGCCTAAAATAGCAATGACTTTAAAAGGAATACTACGCATCGGTAACATAGAGCAAAAGGTAATTTGCCCTACCATAAATTGTCGACCAGGGTCTGGCTGACTAAAGTGATTGGTCAGGAAATCACGCACAACACTCAAACTTATGTTCTGCTGATAGTCGGCATGTTGGCAATATTCGGCTAATGAACCAATAGCATGATCGATAACGGTAAAAGCCGTTTCATCGTTCACTTCAAACAATGCATTTAACATGGTTAATAAAAACTGTTGCCACTGAGTTGCTGATTTCTCTTGCCCTAAGTTCGTTGAAAAATGCTGTAGTTGCTCAATAATTAGCATTAATTTACCTAATAGGATGGCATCGTTGCCTTCAACGTTAGGTAAATAAAGTTGTTCATCCACATACATTGGGTTATCAGAAAAAGCAAAACCTCGCATTAATCGTGACAAACCTTGCTGCCAAGTGAAAGCGTTATTAACTTCTGTGCTGTTTAACACTTGTTGCTTATGTTGTTGATTACCGCCCCAATGAACGCAAGCTTGTTCGAGCCAAGCTGAAATTTTGTCAAGTTCTTCAAGACTTATTGAGAACTTATTTTGCATGGCAGGCAAACGTAACATGCCAATAATTTGAGAAACGTGAAAGCGACTATCCGGCAAACTCAATAATTGTGTAAAAGCAGCAACGACAGGTTCGGAGTCTTTACTGACTCTGTCGGCAATTGAACAAGGTAATGGTGGTATTTTGTCTGCCAAGTCTTGCCAACCTCGCGCAAATACAGCACTTACATACGGCGCATATTGTTCAACTTGCGGGCACATGACCAAAACGTCTTTAGGTGTTAAAGTTTTATCGTCATTAAATTGGTGTAGAAGCCAGTCATGCAAACCTTGAACTTCACGCAATGCACTGTGAGCGCTCGTAAAGACAATAGAGTTGTCTTGCTGATTTTTTGCTGTATCTCTTTGATCAGTTAAGGTTAGAATGTCTTGTTGAACTTGATGCAAAACCGATAAATTTGTCGATTCATCACTTTGCTCGACTGCATCAAAAACTTCTATATTTACCGTTGAATAATCATTCAGCAAGGCCATGAATTCACGCCCCTGCTGACCTAAGTTAGCAAGCAGTGGATTACCAACATTCACGGTAATATCGTCATGACCTTCAACCCATTTATCTAATAAATGATTTACTTGTAAACTAATTGCTTTCTTTTCTGATTGAATATCACCCCAATAATCGAAACAAGGGTTAAGATGGAAAAAGTGTACATCAACATGATCACTTATCGCTTCAATAAACGACAACCACATGGGCGCCATTGCATTAATACCAAAAAAGGATAATCGTGGTGGTAATAAATGTTTTTTATCGGCAATATTTTCAATGGCTTTATTGATTAATTCTATTGGGTTGTAGCTTTGTTCTTGAGTCAATAGTTGCCATAATTTTGCTTGCCATTTTTCAACTTCCACTGCTTGTTTTTTATCCGAAAAACTCTTGCTCACTTTTCCTTGATGCCAGTCATTGATCCATTGTGGTCTAAATATTAAATATTGTTCATATAAATCGGCTAATTGACACGCCAGTTGATAACGCTTTAATGTTTGCTTTTCAGTAAACATTGTTGAATAAGGCTGTTCATTATCCACCACAGACTCATTAATCTTATCTGCTAATTCTTCTTCGCTTTTATTAGAAAACGAACCTAGCCAGTATTGTGTTGCACTGGAAAAATCTGCATCTAAAATAACGATTTCACTGCTAAGTAAATCATCTATTCGCCATGAAAGCACTTCTCGAGAAAACGGTGATTGCTCTGGCACATTATCTTCGCTCGCCATACTCCTAACAAGTTTCCATAAAAACTGCGACGGCAAGGCGTAACTGATATTCATGCTTATACCGCGTTGCTGTGCTAACGACATGTTAAGCCAATGCTGCATACCTGCATTTTGTACAACAATCATTTCTTGACTAAATATAGGGAGTGGTGAAACCTGTTGAATTTTGTCGAGAAGCGCTAATAAACTTTCCATTTTGTTAGCGGGGTAAAGATAAAACAATACGAACACCTTAAATACAATATTTCCTGCCTAAATTTAAGCATAACAATACTGATAAAGCTATCGAAATAACTTAAGTTGTTTTACGGGGAAAACCTTAATTTTATTGAATAAAATATAAATCCCTCTAAATATATAAACGAAGAAAAATAACTCAATATATTTCACCTTTAATAGAACAAAAAACAAGTAGGTGTCAAATAATAAAGAGGAAGTCAATAACTGAGTCATAGCCATTTTACAACTCTATCATTTGTAAAAAATTGATCCTTATTTCAACATTATTGACCTTAATCAACGAAGACTGACCCCATGTTGTGACATGCTCATTTTATCGAACGATTTTTGACAGTTTTACCTAAAAAAATAGGATAACGGTTAAAGATTAAAAATTTAAATATACAGTATATTGGGCATACAAAATGGACATAGATTTTGACGAGTTCACTTATTTGAAAAACCCTGATTATTTTATGATGAAAGCTGATTATATTCAGTTTTTAATGACACTTACTGGGCCAACCGTGATTGATGTTACCGGTTCTGATGAAGGTAAATGTCGCGTTTTTACCACGTTATTACATGGTGATGAACCTTCAGGATTGATCGCTATGCACCGATGGTTAACGGGTAATAATAAATTACCGATTCCGATCACCAATGTACGTTTTATTATTTGCTCTGTGGAAGCTGCTAATATTTCGCCACTTTTTAGTCGCCGTTATCTCGATAGCGGTAAAGATATTAATCGCTGTTTTTCAGATGATAATACGGGTGATTGCGGTTTATTCAGGCGTGCTTTACTCATAGAAAAAGCAATAAAAGAGGTTAAACCTGAAATATTAGTAGATTTACATAACTGTGCGGGATCTGGACCTGCATTTGCTTTAGCCTCTATTATCACACCAGAAGTATTATCAATGACCTCCTATTTTTGCCAAACAATTATTTTATCAGGCTTACAATTAGGATCGTTAATGGAACGAAAATTTGATTGTCCCATGATAACCGTTAAATGTGGTGGCAGTAACGATGAACAATCACATCATATTGCTTATCAAGGTTTGAAACAATTAACCTTAAATACGCAAGCTAAATATTTTCACCAAGATAGAGCTGTAGACATTATTTATAAACCCTTGCGTTTAACCCTAAAACCTCACACAAGTTTATCTTATGGGGACCACAATGAAGGTTTTATGGGTGTTTGTATCAAATCTAATATTGAACAGCTTAACTATGGTGTATCTCGAAAAGATCAGATGATTGGTTGGGTGGATGAAAAAGGACTCAATAATTTTGAACTCGTTAATGAGCATGGAGACAATGTTATTAGTGATTATTTTAGCTGTCGTAAAAACATTTTAACATGTGAAGTTGATTTACGTATTTTTATGGCGACTGACAAAAAAAATATCGCCCTAAACGATTGTTTGTTTTATGTGGTAAAAGTTAGAGGTTGACCTAAATATTGGATAAAAATGAGTGTAATTGATAGCGTTAATATATTAAATATGAACGCTCAATAAAATCCTCTTAAGCGTTCTTATTTAATTGACATATTAAAAAGTTACATTTACTTTTGATACTGCAGCTATATCAGTGATGGTTACATTACTTATACTGTTTCTTAACTTTTCCGCCGTTTTATAAGCTCCATTACTTTCTGCGAAACTAATCAAATCTTCACCATTACACATTACCTTTAATGCGACTGTCTTTGTTTTGAGGTGATAAGATTTAGTGGTTTGATTAAGCTTTAAAGTACGATTGCTTTTAGCCGCTTTACAAATATCTATTAAGGCATTTTCTATATAGGGTGTCATAGCTGCTTGGCTTGGTAAACTTATCGCTAAAACAGGTAAAGAAATAGAAAGAACAAATAAAGTTTTTTTAAAAATAGTCATGATAACTCTCCAGAGTGTTATTTAATGTCATTAATGATTTATTCGACCTTGTCATGCAAGGTACATAATAATAGTGGACTATTTTTGAGTAAAAGTTGTTACCATTTATCTTGATGATGTAACTAAAAATCAACTGCTAAAATGTATATATCCCCTAAGTGGTTGATTAGTTTTTTATTGCACATAAAACCTAATTTATTACTGAAACTAACATTTACATTCTGTTTTTTTTTGACATACAAAACTTTCAGTTTATGTATGAAAAGTTGTAAAAATAGAACCTGAGTTTAAGGGAATATATCAAAATATAGACTTTAGTCGTTAATTGAAGGATAAATCATAAATATACGCTAGAATCGAATGACTTCAGCTAAAAATAAATTATTGAGTTACGTCATTTGTTAGATTTCACTTTACTTGCACTTTTTATCCCAACTATTTTTCTTATTTCAATATCACCAGGTATGTGCATGACACTAGCAATGACTCTGGGCATTTCTGTAGGTTATAAAAAAACGCTGTGGATGATGTGGGGTGAACTGCTCGGTGTTGCTCTTGTCGCCATTGCCGCTGTTTTAGGTGTAGCGAAAATAATGTTCAGTTACCCCGAATTTTTTACATTTTTAAAGATTTCTGGTGCGGGTTACTTAACCTATATAGCTATAAATATGTGGCAAGCAAAAGGTAAACTCTCAATTGATACAGGTGGCCGAACTGAAAATATATCGAAAAAAAGATTATTACAACAAGGTTTTATTACTGCGATTTCAAATCCTAAAGGCTGGGCTTTTATGGTGTCCTTATTGCCTCCGTTTATCAATAGTCAACAAGCCTTAGCACCACAGTTAATTATATTAGTGACTATTATTTTACTCTCTGAATTTGTTTGCATGACACTTTATGCAACGGGTGGTAAAACACTTGCTAATTATTTAACAAAAAACAATAAAATATCACTACTTAACAAAATATCAGGTGGTTTAATGTTTATTGTCGCGATATGGCTTTTATTAGGCTAATAATTTTAACTAAAACGTGTTGATACAAAATCAATAAAAAAGGTTGTGTGATCTTTTTTTTTGTTAACGTCATTTATTTCAAGCGTTATCCATATTCGCCATGTCATTCTATCTTGAGAGCAACTCCCTAACATTGTTTCAGCGATAAACTGATTCTGTTTTTTATCAACAGGCTGATGGTTAAAAAACAAAGGGATTTTACCCATAAACATGGTTTTTCCTTCAATATAACCAACGACATTAGTTAAAGCTTGAGGGGGAGTGTTATCGCTAAGGAAATGATCTTTTTTAAATTCCACCCGTACATTAAATGGAACCTCTGTGAGTATTTTTTCTGCATTGAATTTCACGAGAACCGTGCCAAATTTAGTGATGACTTCACAGGTACTCTGTTCGTTAATACATTGAAATGAAATATTGGTCACTGGCTGACTTTTATCTTGGCTACAACCCAAGCAAAAGCTGAGTATTAAAAAGATAACGGCTGATTTTTTAATAAAATTTATAATAACTTCATCTCTTTTATAACTTTTTGTGTATTTATTGAACGTGCAAGGAAAATATTCTTGATCTATAACAATATACCGGACTTTATGTGATGACTTTATACGGTAAAATTATTATTATACGCGAGAGATTTTTTATCGCTATGTGATATTTGTATTTTCAATGATAACTGTCACTAGTACTTAGTTTTCTTAAGTAGAAAAATCGATTTACGTTTATAAATATAACTGCGGAAACCATAACATGTCTCAAAGTAATGCGTCATCAGTAGACTACAATTTTGATGTTGTACGTCAATTTACTGTAATGACAGTAATATGGGGAATCTTCGGTACGCTTGTTGGTGTTTTGATTGCGGCTCAATTAATTTGGCCTGCGTTAAATTTCGAAACACCTTGGTTAACCTATTCCCGTCTTCGTCCACTACATACTAATGCGGTTATCTTTGCATTTGGTACAAGTGCCTTATTTGCTAGTTCTTATTATGTTGTACAGCGAACCTGTAAAACAACACTATTTGGTGGCAAACTTGCTTCATTTACTTTTTGGGGTTGGCAAGCAGTTATTGTGCTCGCAGCGATCACACTTCCTATGGGCTACACCTCAAGTAAAGAATATGCAGAATTAGAATGGCCCATTGATATTTTAATTGCTGTTGTATGGATAAGTTATGCCATCGTTTTCTTTGGTACGCTTGTTAAACGTAAAACATCACATATTTATGTAGCTAATTGGTTCTTCGGTGGTTTTATTCTTACTGTGGCCGTATTGCACATTGGTAATTCAATGGTAATTCCTGTTTCTATGATGAAGTCGTACTCAATTTACTCGGGTGCAATTGATGCAATGATGCAGTGGTGGTATGGACATAACGCCGTTGGTTTCCTATTGACTGCAGGTTTCTTAGGTATGATGTATTATTTCGTACCAAAACAAGCTGAACGACCAGTTTACTCTTACCGTTTATCTATTGTTCATTTCTGGGCATTAGTTTCTTTATATATTTGGGCTGGTCCACATCACTTACATTATACAGCGCTTCCAGATTGGGCTCAGTCTGTTGGTATGGTAATGTCTATCGTTTTATTCCTTCCTTCATGGGGGGGGATGATCAACGGTATAATGACACTTTCAGGCGCATGGCATAAACTTCGTTATGATCCTATTCTTCGTTTCCTCATCGTTTCTTTGTCTTTCTATGGTATGTCTACTTTTGAAGGACCTATGATGGCAATTAAATCTGTAAATGCATTATCTCATTATACAGATTGGACAATCGGTCATGTTCATTCTGGCGCTTTAGGTTGGGTGGCAATGGTTTCAATTGGCGCTATGTACCACTTAATTCCAGTACTATTTAATCAAGGTCGCATGTACAGTATCAAACTAATAAACGTTCATTTTTGGCTGCACACGGCCGGTATCGTTTTATATATAGTCGCGATGTGGATCTCAGGGGTAATGCAAGGGTTAATGTGGAGAGCGGTTAATACTGACGGTACATTAACTTATAGCTTTGTTGAAAGTTTAGTTGCTTCCAAACCATTCTACTTTATCCGTTTTGTAGGTGGTGTATTAGTTGTCGCTGGTTTCTTATTGATGGCTTACAACATGTTCAAAACAATTTATGCTAAAGACAATAGTCTTAAGCCTGTTGAAATAACGTAGGAGGCCGACGATGAAAAATAAACATGAAAAATTTGAAAAAAATGTTGGCTTGTTTGCTATCTTCACTATTCTTGCGATAAGCATCGGTGGTTTAGTTGAAATAACGCCATTATTTTTTCAAAAAGCAACGACAACACCTGTTGATAACCTGAGACCTTACACCGCTTTAGAAATGGAAGGACGCGATATTTATATCCGTGAAGGTTGTAATGTTTGTCACAGTCAAATGATCCGGCCTTTCCGCGCTGAAACAGAACGTTACGGTCACTACTCTGTTGCTGGAGAAGGTGTTTGGGAGCATCCTTTCTTATGGGGTTCTAAGCGAACGGGTCCTGATTTAGCTCGTGTTGGTGGTCGTTACAGTGACGATTGGCATCTTGCTCATTTACTTGACCCACGTTCAGTTGTTCCAGAATCAAACATGCCTTCGTTTAAATGGTTAGCAGAAAATAAACTTGATGGCGAATTAACCGAAAAGAAATTAGCAACATTCAATTTCTTAACGCGTAATCGTAGCCATAAAGACGAACAAGGTAATCGAATCCCGTTATATACAGCAGAAGAGTTAGCTGGTGCTAAAGCCGCTGTTAAAGATAAGACGGAAATGGAAGCCCTGATTGCTTATTTGCAATCTCTCGGTCATGCGTTGAAATAATGACTATTGATTATGGCACCCTAAGAGGGTTAGTGGCTTTATTAATATTGGCACTATTTATTATTATTGTAGTTTGGTCTTATTCTAAAAAACGAAAAGGCGCTTTTGATGAAGCAGCAAACTCTATCTTCGAAGAAGATGATAAGCAGACTGATCTTAATGACGTAAATAGCAAACAGGAGACGAATAAAAATGTCTAGCTTCTGGAATATATGGGTTTGGGTTCTTACCCTGGGTACTTTAGTCGGTTGTTTTTTAATACTACGCTATTGTTTAAAAAACTTTGCAGGTGTTCCTGAAGGTGAGCCCACAGGACACAGTTTTGATGGCATCGAAGAATTAAATAATCCGCTACCACAATGGTGGAGTACATTCTTCTTATTAACGATTATTTGGGCTTTTGGTTATTTAACGCTTTACGGTTTAGGTAATTGGACAGGGTTAATTGGTTGGAAAAGCTCTAACCAAGGTATCTTAAGCCTTGCTGAGTCAAAGTCACAAAGTATAGCAGCAAAAGAAAATGGCTATTTAGTACAATATGACCGCGAGATTGAAGCTGCTGACATAAAGTACGGACCAATTTTTGACGCTTATGCAGCACGTAGCATTGAAGATCTGTCAACTGACGAAAAAGCATTGAAAGTGGGTCAACGCCTGTATTTACAAAATTGTTCTCAGTGTCATGGTTCAAATGCCAGTGGCACCACGGGATTCCCTAACCTAACGGATAAAGACTGGCTGTACGGTGGTGACCCTGAATCAATTAAGCATTCACTTTTGTATGGGCGTAAGGCAAATGGCATGATAGCTTGGGGGGCAGCGTTAGGCGGTGATCAAGGCGTTAAAGATGTTGCCGCTTATGTGTTAAGTTTAAGTGGTCGTGAAGTTGATAAGCTTAGTGCCGCCGCAGGTAAAGATAAGTTTGTTATGTGTGCAGCTTGTCATGGTGCAGACGGTAAAGGAAGTGCAGCAATGGGGATTCCATTAGGTGCGCCTAACTTAACTGATGATATATGGCTTTATGGTCCTTCAGTTGGTGCCGTTGAATCATCTATTAAGAACGGTCGTGCAGGTGTAATGCCAGCCTGGAAAGATATTCTAGGCGAGCAAAAAGTGCATATTATTAGCGCATATGTTTACAGTTTATCTCAAAAATAGACCTTCTAATTTGTGCTAAAATTAAAGCCTTGCCATTTTAATACAGCAAGGCTTTTTATATAGTTTTTTTCCTATTAAAGATCATAATTCTATCGTTTTTTAATAGTTCCCATTACAAAAAAGTCGTATAATATGCGCACTTTCATTGACTGAAATTTTCACATGACAACATATTGGTACAAAGAGCCTTGGGCTTGGTTTGTTTTTATTCTTCCGGCTACTGCGGTTGTTGCCGGTATTGCGACTTACTTTATTGCTAACCATAATCCCGATCCATTAGTGGTTGGAGATTATTATAAAAAAGGTAAGGCCATTAATTTACAGTTATCTAAAGTTAAATATGCACAAAAATTAGGTATGCGATTCTCGTTAAAACTTGCAAACAATGAGCTAGTCATCAAACCTACAGGCATTGAAAAAATATTCCCTGTTTTAAATCTTAACTTTTATCACCCAACACTTGCCGAAAGAGATTTCCATTTAGCGTTAACCGCTGATGGCAATGGACACTTTAGGCATATCTTTGATGAACCTGTAAAGGGAAAATGGCGCTTAACGATTACATCTTTTGAAAATAATTGGAAAATTCAAAATACTATTATGCTGCCTCAAAGCGAATTCATCGATATTATTCCCAAGCCTAGAGAAGCGAATTAAATTCAAATTTACTATTCCAATGATAACTAAACCTTTTATCTTAATGCTCAAATAAAATGTTTAGCTTTATCGTCATAACATAGCAAATGGCGTTAAGTCATTATTCATTTCAGCGGTTTACAGATATGAAAATAAGTTGTTATCACTGCGGTGAAATTGTTCCAAACACGCTAAATTTATCATTAGTCATAGAAAAAACATCGCAACCCATGTGTTGCATTGGTTGTCAAAGTGTTGCCCAAACAATTGTTGATAATGGTTTAGAGGAATACTATCGTTTCAGAACATCACTGGCTCAAAAAGGTGAACAGCTGATCCCTGAACAATTACAACGAAATAAATTGCTTGATGACAACAGCTTGCAAGATGAATTTGCTTACCAAACTGACGAATTCAAAGAAACAATTCTAACGGTTGATGGGATTAGTTGTGCTGCCTGCGCTTGGCTCATTGAAATGCAATTAAGCAAAGTAATTGGTTTAATCAACATCAACGTAAATGCGACAACCCAAAGAGCGACCGTTCGATGGGACAATGATCAGGTTCAATTAAGTGAACTTATTAATTATATCGCTAATGTTGGCTACCAAGCTTTACCCTTCAAAGCCAGCACCGCTGAACAACTTAACAAAACTCAGCGTAAAAATTATATAAAGCGTTTAGGTATCTCTGGCATATTAATGATGCAAGTAATGATGCTAGCTTTTGGATTATATTTTGGTGCTTTTTCAGGCATGGATGAGTACAACTTAATATATTTGCGCTACGCAAGTTTATTTTTAACCATCCCTATTGTCACCTATGGCGCTTTCCCTTTTTATAAAGGTGCAATTAATGCCTTAAAAATAAAACGTTTATCTATGGATGTTCCCGTTGCCATCGCAATTTCCCTCGCTTTTTCAGCAAGTGCTTGGGCAACGATAACGCAGCAAGGTGAAGTGTATTTTGAATCTGTTTCTATGTTCACTTTCTTATTACTGATAGGAAAATTTCTTGAATTTAGAGCGCGTAGTCGCGCTGCAGAAGTTTCTGCAAATTTATTAAAGCTCATGCCAATGACAGCAACAAAACTTGTTGATGAAAACGGTATAAAAAAGACGCTCTTGTTGCCAGCAAAAAAACTTTGTCCTTTTGATATTGTGCTGATAAAACCAGGTGAAATTGTACCCGCGGATGGCACAATCATTTCAGGTTGCAGTCAGCTTAACGAAGCGATGTTGTCGGGGGAACACTTACCCTTAAATAAATCAGTCGGTGATAAGGTGTTTTCTGGCACTATTAATGGTGACGGTAACCTTCACGTTGAAGTTAAATATGCCAGTGAGCATTCTTTTTTAAGTCAACTCATCAGATTAAGTGAATCATCTCAGGCACACAAGCCAAAGCTTGCTATGTTGTCAGATAAAATTGCCCAATATTTTGTGGCCATTATTTTGCTAACCGCAATAGGCACTGCACTATATTGGCAACAACATTTACCTGATGAAGCATTTTGGATAACATTATCTGTTTTAGTTGCCACCTGCCCTTGTGCTTTATCTCTTGCCACGCCAACCGCGTTAACGTGTGCTACGACACACTTAAACCGCGAAGGTATTATGATAAAGTCAGCTCATGTCATGGAAACATTACCAAATATTACAACAATCGCATTTGATAAAACGGGCACCTTAACATCAGGTGATTTTTCAATCACCGAAACACAAATTTTTTCAAATAAAGATATGGAGTTTACTAAACAACATGTCTTAGCTATAGCCGCCGCTCTTGAGTCTTACTCAGAGCATCCATTAGCGAAACCCTTTAGTTTTTTTCGTGATTATTCATATCAGACTGATAAAGTAGAAATAAAATCTGGTTTTGGCATTCAAGGAAGAGTGAATGGTAAAAGCTACAAGATTGGTAAACCAACATGGTTGCTTAATGAAACTAACAAACGGGCACAATTTGAAACGGCATCATGTGTATTATTAGAAAATAACAAGTTAATTGCCGTTTTCTATTTAACCGATGAAGTTCGCCAAGATGCTAAAGCACTATTAAGTGACTTAAAGAGTAATGGCATTAAAACCATAATGTTATCAGGTGATAACGCCGCGGGTTGTGAAAACGTTCAAGCATTATTACAATTAGACAACGTGCATAGTGCATTAACAGCCGAAGATAAAATGATGCTGATAAAACAGCAGCAAGTCAATAAAAAGTCAACGGTAGCTATGGTGGGTGATGGTGTAAATGACACACCAGTATTCGGTGCGGCTCATGTTTCTATCGCTATGGGCAGTGGCACAGATATAGCAAAAAGTAGTGCTGATGTCATTTTATTGAATAACCGTTTAAAATCGATAATAACACTTAGACATATCGCTTATAAAACACGCCGTATTATTTGGCAAAATTATTGTTGGGCCTTTGGTTATAATGCTATCGTGTTACCGCTTGCAGTTACAGGTTACATTACTCCATATATGGCGGTGATTGGTATGTCGGCTAGTTCAATATTAGTGATAACCAATTCATTACGTTTACTCAAGAAATAAATTAGATACTGAAAGTTGAGAAGAAAATATGAGTATTATTTATATATTAATCCCTATTGCGATAATACTCACCTCGATAGCTGTCTATCTATTTTTTTGGGCCGTAAAAACTGAACAATTTGAAGACTTAGAAAAACAAGGCATGAGTATTTTGTTTGATGATAACGACAATAACAACACCGAAAATTCGGTAAAAAACGACAATAACAACAAGAATAAAGATAAAAAAAATCCGGATGTTAAATAATTAATATGCTGAGTATTGATTATTTATCGGCTTTTATTATTGGCTTATTGGGATCGGGTCATTGCATTGGCATGTGTGGAGGAATAACCACGATGCTCACATCAGCGCTGTCACCTCAACATAAAGCAAGTGACCAGTTTAAGCTGATCAGTGCTTATCATTTTGGTCGTATTTTTTCTTATTCCTTAATTGGTGCAATTGTTGGATTCAGCAGCTCTATTGCCGTAAAAAACATTGGCGTTCCCTTAAGTTTTTTAAGGATTTTGGCCGCTGTATTTTTAATATTACTTGGCTTGTATCTTGGCCAATGGTTAATGTGGCTAACGAAAGTTGAAAAAATTGGTAAAATACTTTGGCGCTACTTATCACCATTGAGTAAAAAATTTATTCCTGTGAATAATACAAAGCAAGCGATAGCGCTTGGCGCAATATGGGGCTGGCTTCCTTGTGGTTTAGTTTATTCAACCTTAACTTGGTCACTAGCGAGCGGAGATACATTAACAGGCGCATTGCTCATGACAAGCTTTGGTTTGGGTACATTACCGGCATTATTGAGTATTTCGCTGGGCTCTATTGGTATAAAATCACTATTAACTAACCTTATATTTAAGAAATTCATGGCTTTTGTCATCATTATGTATGGAATATACAGTTTAGTGATTGCATATCAACAGCTGTTTTAATATCATCAATAGTATTAAAGCATAGCAATCAGGTCTGTATGTCTAGGAATCCATGTTCAACATCGAATCACATTCATTGTCAAAACTGTAGTATCAGTGAGTTATGTTTACCTTTTTCGTTAAATGATATTGAACTTGATATGCTTGATAATATTATTGATCGAAAACGCCCTATTCATAAAGGCGAACAAATATTTCAAGATGGTGATGCAATGCAATCGTTGTATGCAATCAGATCAGGTACATTTAAAACGTTCACGGTCAACGCACAAGGCGAAGAGCAAATTACCGGTTTTCATCTTGCTGGTGACTTGCTTGGTTTTGATGCGATTGCCAATTCAGAACACCCTAGTTTTGCAAAAGCTTTGGAAACATCAATGTTGTGTGAAATACCATACAATACACTTGATACTTTATCGAATACAATGCCAAAGTTAAAAAAACAAATTCTTCGTATGATGAGCTCTGAAATACGCACAGATCAGGAAATGCTGACTTTACTGAACCGAAAAAATGCTGAGCAACGCTTAGCAACTTTTATTTCTACGTTAAGTAGTCGTTATCATGCTCGTGGGTTATCATCTTCAGATTTACGTTTAACCATGACCCGAAGTGATATTGGTAATTATATCGGTTTAACTGTAGAGACGATTAGTCGATTATTAAACCGTTTCCAAAAGTATGGCTTAATTGCTGTAGAAGGTAGACTTATTACTATTATTGATGCCGATAAACTTAATGAGTGCGCTACACTTTAATTATTTATATAAACATATATTAAAGGCTTAATATTTAAAAATATTAAGCCTTTTTTTTGCGTAAATTTAATCAATAGGCTGATTTACGTTGAATATATTGATTTAAAGCAAATAAAAAAGCGTCAATCTAGTCTATTGTTAAAGTAACAACAAGTGATGGGATAAATGTTATGGAAAAGTATAAAAAGATATTAACTGTTATTGATCCAACGACTGACGATCAGAAAGCACTGAAACGCTCAATCGAACTAGCACGTAATACCGATGGGGAAATCACCGCATTCTTAACTATTTATGACTTTTCTTATGAAATGACCACGATGCTATCTGGTGAAGAGCGTGAAGCTATGCGTCAATCCATGATCAATGATCGTATGCAATGGCTAGAAGAAAAAATTGCAGAAACTGATCATGATAACATTTCAGTTAGCACGTGTATTATTTGGCATAATCGTCCCTTTGAAAAAATAATTGACAAAGTCATCACTGAAAATTTTGATATTGTTATCAAAGGAACCCACCAACACGACAAGTTTAAGTCAGTTATCTTTACACCCACTGACTGGCATATTCTCAGAAAATGCCCATGTCCTGTTCTCTTGGTCAAAGAGCACAGTTGGCCAGATAATGGAAATTTGCTCACTGCATTGAATATTGGCAGTGATGATGAGGAACACAAAGCACTTAACGTCAAATTGACGCAAGAAGCAGTTCAGCTTTCATCGTTAATCAAAGCTAATATACATTTAGTTAATTCTTATCCAGGTACGCCTGTCAATATCGCTATAGAAATACCTGAGTTTAATGCCTCTGAGTATAACGATACTATGTTAAAGCATCATCAAACAGCGATGCGTGAGCATGCTGAGACTTTTCAAGTACCCTTAGAGCACACTCATGTAAAAGAAGGGTTACCTGAAGATGTTATTCAAAGTGTTTCAAATGATATTGATGCAGAATTAGTTATCTTGGGTACCATCGGTCGAACGGGTCTTTCCGCTGCACTAATAGGAAATACCGCGGAGCATGTTATTGATCGTCTAAATTGCGATGTATTAGCGATAAAGCCCGATGGTTACATTTCTCCTTTAGCATAAAACTCTCTACTATAAAGTCCATTAGCATAAAAGAGAAAACGTTAACTATCCATTTAAAAGCCAAGGATATTCTTGGCTTTTTGATATATTTCGTCAAGTAAAATTACTGAAGACAACCATAAATAATATTCATTTACACTGTGAGCCATCAATCAGAAACATCAATAATTTCAATTTCTAAAGAGTAAGTCGACTTTGTTCAATTGATATCAAATGAATAATAAACGTCTGCCGAATTCTCTAAACCAGAAACTGTTTCGACCCATAACCGACTCAGTAAATAAAACCTCACTGTTAGTTCATTAATAGGCTCAATTATCCCAATGCCATATTTAATATAAACTTTGTCTCCCAAATATCCAGCTATGGAAGCTTGTTTGTCGTCAGCATCGACTTTAATTCGGTTGATTAAAGGGAGCCTTTCTATTTGAGTGAGTACCCCTGAAAAATTGGTTATCACAGAGCCCAAAGCGACACCAATTGCCATATTGCTGTCGCTTGTCTCAGCATCTAATCCCCTGCCTCTTACAAGGTAGGACAACGTCTCAGATTGTTGCATTGTTGGTTTTGAGAATAATTTAACATGTAAACTGTTAGCTAAACCTGTAGCATCAATACCAACAATAATATTTTCGTCTTCAATACTACGCGTTGCTTGTATTGATATATATGGATTATTTGCTATGCCATTAAAAGAAATAGTCCCTTTTGTAACGGACAAATTTTGGCTATAAGCACTATAACGCCCTTTAGGAATTTTTAGACTGCCAAAAAGTTGTAAAGGTTGGTTTGCCTGTTGGCTAACTTGTAGTTCTCCACCAAGTCGGCCAATAAAGCCTTGCCCTTCTACATTGAAAGTATCAGCGATAACTACACGAACATTGGTAAATATATCAAACGGCTTATCATTCACAATTTGTTCACCTTCATCATTAACAATAATGACATCTTTACTTAAACTAACACTACCTTGTGGTAACTTATCTAAAGATAACTTACCTTCAAGTACCTCAATACGACCCGACACTTTAAGCTCTGATGCCTTTATTTTTGCATTAAGATGGGGTGAAACGATTAAGGTGAGGTCAGGAGGAAGTGAAAATTGTAATGACTCGCCATCAAAATTAATATCAGCTTTAAATTCGTTTTTCCAGTTAGCATCACCTTTCAAAGTAGCGGCGACTTTATTAAGATTAAGACCACCAGAAATAGCAGCCTCCTGTCCTTTAAAATCGATAGCCATATTAATATCTTCCAGCGTATTAATACTCCCTAAAATTTTAGCGTTGCCTTTATCGATTGATACCTCACCCTTTATTATCGGGCTTTCTAAATCCCCTACTACGGTGAGCGTTGTATTTAACCTTCCTTCCAATGATGTCAACTCAGGGATAAAAACGTGTAATGGTGAAATATTCAAATCGTGTATAATAATTTGGCTATCTATCATTCGGCTTTCATCAAATAAAATAGACGTTCTTAGTTTAACTATTTCTCCACTGTCAGATGAAAATAAAGCAAAATTTCCTGCCATACTGTTTTGATCCAATTTAAAATTCAATTGTCCTTTTTTCCAGTCAAGTAAAGGGTATAAATTGTCTTGTCTATTTATGTGTATATTCCCATTACTCAAATTTAAGTCAGCATTAGCTGAAAGTATATGGCTGGCATCCCAACTGATAGCAACATTCCCCGCTAACGCGCTATTTAAACGTATATCCTCGTGGATAAATGGGGTTAAAAAGTCAGCGTTTATCTCAAGAGCTAAAGCTAATTCGCCTTGTGTAAGTTTTATGGTGCTATCATCTTTAAGGCAAAGTTTCGATTCTGCTGCAAGCCAGCAGTGCTTATTAATAGCAAATGTCTTTTGAGTATTATCATAAAGAAAATCAAGTGGACTATTTGAGGTAAAAACGTGTTCACCTAAAGAAAATTTCACCTTATCCGTTTTCGCTTTCCACTGGTCAGTTTGCGGTGAATAATGGCTATTAATGAGTAGGTTAATCGATGAGTCGCCAAGCCAAGCTATGCTTACTTCTTGATCGGTCAAATCGCCATTACTCGACCAAGTCACACCATCGATGATGTGCTCACGCAAGTTAACTTGTTCACTCGTTAATAAAACTTGATGTTTATGGTTTTTCAGTGGTTGATATATGATGTTAAAATCAACTGACTTACTGGTAAAGTCAGCGAGTAATAGGTTTGTGAGTTCACCATTTAACATAACTTTTGGCTGTATTACCGGACCAGTAATTGAAATATTTGAACGTAAATCACTTTCAACCCCCTTAACCCATAAGCCCGTATTTCCAAAATTTAGTGACCCATCAACATGCCAGTTATCATCGCTATATCCACTTAAACTTAATACTATATCGCCATAATCTATGTTCACTTTGCTGGGCGCTAAATTTCCCTGATGGTTAATATCAATATGAGCTTTAACATTTAACGGTATGTTATTAATTTCGCCTTTAACCGTTGAGTCTACAAGGCTTAAAGCCCATTCATCTTGATGAATAAACCCTTTACTGTTAATACTGCCTTGCACACGGCCAAATACATTTTCATGAAAAGTAGGTAAGGTAATACCGGAAGAATTAATTTTTACATCCCATAGCAGTTTACTCCCTATGTGTAACTCTCCCGTCATATCCAAAAGGTTATTTGCGCTGAACTCTTCAAAATGTAGTGTATTTATGTCTAAGACTTGTTCAAGATAGGTCGCATTGAAATCAAGGGCTGCATCTTGATAACCAAAACCACTGATCTTGCTTTTAACATCGATAGTATGTTGATTAATATCCCCTTTACTATTTAATAAAAAAGTCGATGGGGTAATAACTTTAGTTATATTATCCGGTAAAGAAAGTTTGGTTACATCAGCGATTAACTTATAGGGTAAATTGGCGTCAATAACATTTACTGCCATTTCTGCGTTTAATGCTAATTCGCCTTCACTGCTGATCGTTGTGACTAAATCTGTTAAATGTCCATTTAATGATGTTTTTTGCCTCGAATCATTCAGTTCAGGCAATAACTCAAAATTTTCAATTGAACTCAGTAGTGTTAAATCAACCGAATAAGGAGGGACAAAATCTACCCCCCCTTTTAAAGATAATGTTCCGAATTTAGCAATTTTTGATGCCAATTCATCAATGAACAGTTCCGTTTTAAACCATGATAAACGTGCAACAGTATCGTCGATCGTGATTTGATTAATCTCATGACTTACAGCGTCTATTTTATCAACACTTATCTTTTTTATAGCTAAAGTCTCGAGTGTTATTTTAAAAGGCGAATATAGCTCAGGCAATGAAGCCAAGGGCCAAACTGTTTCTATGGGTTTGGGTGATATAGTCTGCGTATCAGACAAAATAATATGCGCATAAGCCAATGATGAACTTTCTATAGTTATAGCAATATTATTGATTGAAGTATTGTTGATAGATAAGGCACTGGAGAAATCAGATAACTTAACCACTAGCCCCTTACTCTTTATTTGAGCATTAGCCAAAACCAATTTTTTCAGATCAATATTAAAGGGTAAAGTGAAATTTGATGAGTTAATCCCTTTTTCAACAAGTGCTTCAGGGCGGATATCTTCTAAATTTTTCAAGTTAATTTGTAATGACTCAATGTTAATTTCATCAATACACAGTTGTTTTTTCCATAAACATCGTAAATGCAGTTTTAATTTAATGTCATTTGCTTTACTCACCATTTTATCATTTTTAATCGTCAATTTATTTAACGTTAAATCATGTAAAAGCGAACCACTTTTGTATTCTACTTTTACGGGAGTAAGCCCACTTAACGTAAACAATGATAATTGAGCTCCCCATGGCGTCGAAAATAGAATAGCGACCAAACAGAGAATGCCTGTAACGCCACTCAAGCAATAGAAACTGGCACGTTTATAGGTCATAGCTCAGCACCAATACTAAAGTGAATACGCCACGAAGGGTGTTCTTCACTTAATGAATACCCTAAAGCAAATCTAATTGGCCCAATGGGCGAAAGATAATGAATACCTGGCCCAACAGAATAAACAGGATCTAATTTGTCCGTATTATTAATACTACCTGCATCAACAAATAATGCCCCTCGCCACTTATTTGAGAAATAATATTGGTACTCCAAACTAGCGACAATCATATTTGTTCCACCAATAACAATTTCATCTTCTTGGTTAATATCTTCAGAAAGAAAAACGTTAGGGCCAATCGATTGATAATCAAAACCTCGTATACTTTGATCACCACCTGCATAAAACCGCAACGAAGGTGACAGCTCCTCTTTAGAGTCATTACTAACAATGATATAACCAAGTTCTAAACGTGAAACGATTCGGTGTTTAGGAGCAAGTAATGAAATATATTTCCAACGGGCATTAAACCGTAAAAATGAAGTTTCAGAGGACAAACCTTCATAACTACCTTCTATGTTATAAAAATGTCTAAACCCTTTACTGGGGTCGAGTAACGGTCCCTCGCGTTCAATATCAGACCAAGTAAATCCCGGAATAATATAATTTCCGTCATCATAAAGTCCATCGGTATTCCACTCTTCACTGAGGTATCTCAAGTAAGGCTGTCGTAAAACATCGTCTTTAAGATAAACACGCCCTAATTTGAAAGAAAAGAACTGACTCGTTAAGTCGCCATAATCATTTTTTTCAAGTTCAGTTTGTAATTGCAAAACATCATTGTTGGGGTGCGTCAATGGGATACTATAAATGAAATATCCTGTTGGATTAATAGTTGAATAAGATAACCTTGTTTCTTGACGATGTCCGTAGCGATTTACTAACGGTGTTTTCCATCCGAATGAAAACCTTTCTTTTGTGTCTGTTGCGTAGCCTAATCCTAAATTTAGATGATGACGTTTGGCTTTTTCTAACGATACATCAATAGGTAAGGTGCTAATCGTCGTATTTTCGGTTTCAGGTCTAACAACTACATGACTAAAATACTGTGTTTCATCGAGTTCATTCTGTAAATTCTGCAACAAACGTTGTTGATAGAAGTCGCCTACTTCAAAAGGTATTAATGGCTTTAATACACTAAAATTTATGGTGGATTCATCAAATTTTATTTCCCCAAACTTATAACGAGGTCCACTATCAAAGTGAATAACAACGTCTGCTAAATCCAAATCTTTATGTATGGCTATAGTAGAGTTAATAAATTGGGCGTTAAAATAGCCACGCTCTAAACCAAGAGAAACCAAGTCAGTTTTAAATTGCTCATAAACGCCATGGTGTAATATGTCACCTTTAACTATTGGCACATTTTGGATTGTGTTTTTAAAAGCCTCATCGCCTAAAGCTTCACCCGTAAGACTAATACGTACTGATTTAATTTTAGTTGGCTGATTTAACAACACCGAAATCGAGAGCGTCCAAACATCTTTATCTAGATTTTTGTTGATGGAATTTGTAACCACTGCACGATAATAGCCTAATGCCTTCAAGGCATTTTCAGTCTGTTTGTTGGCTGTAAAAATAAAAGAAGAACGCTCAGCTTCATTTGCAGGTAAGGTACCTAAATATGCATGAATATTTTTAATTAAATGACGTGGTAAATCGTCCGATATTTTGACAACAAGTGCATTAGATGAAGCAAAAGGAGAGATTAAAAAAAATAAAATCAATAAGGTAAAACGATTAAACATTATGATAAATAACCAATAAAATTTTGAATAAAGAAAGGGGAACATAGCATACCCGAAAATAGTGATTTAACATGCTAAG
>Ga0115005_10000940_pt1 | contig 22881 bp, 15 predicted proteins | sample ArcOceMetagenome_FD_87163 | JGI IMG/M metagenome (GOLD analysis project Ga0115005, IMG submission 87163) | Marine eukaryotic phytoplankton communities from Arctic Ocean - Arctic Ocean - Greenland ARC118M Metagenome | ecosystem: Environmental > Aquatic > Marine > Oceanic | place: Arctic Ocean...
CCAAAGATGGGGGCATTAGCCGTGTCAATCAATTGCGTCAGATCGTGAGCAACTCGCTCCATTTCAGCACGAGATCTGTCAAGTTCGGTAATATCTTGCCCTACCCCCACCACACCAATAACCGCACCTTTAACATCGCGGCGTGTTGTCGCATTGAGTAACACCATGACCAAATCATTCCCTTTCGTGTAAAGCGGGAATTCATAGTTAGAAGTTTCATCGCCCTTCAGTGCTTTTTGTAACACTTCATTGACTGACTCACGATATTCTGCCGAAATAAATTCTTCAACGAGGTTTTTCCCCAACACTTCATCAGAATGAAAGCCCGTGATCGCCGCTGACTTTTGGTTCCACTCATTGACTTTGCCATTATTGTCAATCCCAAAGATGGGAGCATTGGCCGTGTCAATAAATTGTGTCAGCCCGTCTGTAAGTAGATTTTTTTTCTTTGATGTGAGTTGTAATTTAAATACAAAAAGTAAGACAATAACTAGCCAAGCAATGCTGAGTAAATAATATTGAATTTCTTGATTACGGATACCGGTATTAAAATTATATAATAGCTTATTATTAATACTGCTGAGTGATAAGGTAATCTCACTATAAGCAGTATTAAAGTGAAGACCTAACTGGCTACCTAATTTATTTTTACTTCGATTATCTAAACGTTGTTGTGAAATATTTTTAAATTTGGTTAAATTTAAAATAACTTCTTCGATGTTGTGCTTATATTTTGTATTTGGAATAACAACTAAGTTAGCGCCTTTGTTGTTAACACCTCCAATTAATAATTGCTTAAGGAGGTATTGCGTTTTTTCTATATTTTGCCAAAAATGTTTATCAATATTAATAGTGCTCGTATTGTGAATATTTTCTTCAAACCATAAATGGGCTTTAGTAATATTAATTTGTGCTTGTGAATTATTATCAAGATGTGCAAGATTATTATCAATTAATTTGACCCAAGAGTTATGGGTATAAAGTAAAATGAGTAAGGCGAGTAAGGTGAGTAAAGAAACAACTCCTAATGGTATAGAAACAAACCTCTCTGACGTGTTTATTTTGTTCATTTATAATACACCTGTATATTTACGGTTATAGTAAGTCAAACATTAACAGTCACAGCTAAATTATTAATTTATCTTGTCTTCTTACGATGTTTGTAATGCCTCCTTTTGAAAACTTAGACTCAAATGACACATAAAACTTAAACTCTGTACTCAACAATAATGAAATAAAAACAATTGATTTTAGATAATTATCATTTAAATGTTATTAATTGTTTCTTTTTTATGAGGGAAACTAAGTCTTTAGCATATAATTGTGATTGGCGAATATCTAAATCATTACTAGACAAAATAAAACCTCCAGTAGGTAATTCAATATGAAATTCTACACCATCAGGAATTTCAACATTTTTTATATTTCCGCCATGATCTTCTATAACTTTTCGAGCTAAACTTAAACCTATACCAAGGCCTTGATTACTAAATTCTTCTTTATCTCCCCCACCAACGAAAGGATCAAATAATGTCTGTATGACTTTAGGTGATATTTCTAGTCCAAAGTTTCGGATAATTATAGATGCAAAAAATTTTTTTTGTTCGATTTCTACCACTATTTCTCCACCACGAGTACTATGCTCTATACTATTACGAATACATTCTTCAATTGCGCGCTTTAACCAACCAAAGCTGCCATATAAATTTCCAATGACATCACATTTTTGTTCTAATCTTATAGTGATGTTTTTCTCTAAACTCATATCTATAAGACCGTCAATTGCAGCATGAGCAGTATCAACAAGTTGTACTCTTTCATTATTAAGCATTGGATCATCACCAAATGTTTTAGCTAATTCAAGCAGCCTTTCCATTTTTGTTGTGACTTCTGTAACACTGTCCGTTACGACTTTGACAAAATATTGAAACTCTTCTATGTCATTTATTTTGCCTTTATTTACTTTTAATATATTAGAAATAAAAGAAGCACAAGATGTAAAGTGTCCCATAGGTGTACGTAATTCATGATTAATAAGTGTAAACATATTATCTCGTAAAGCATTAAAACTAGCATTATTAAGCTCATCTCTAATATATAAACAAAAAGTACTCTCACTTTGAAAAATAACCGAGTGGTTATCATTTTTAACCGATTTAAGTATATTTAACTCTATATCTTGTAACTTATTGGTTTCGCTTTTCGCCATTTCAGCCACTGTTTTCATAATACTGGCTTCTGCTATTCTATTATTAACAACAATACCTTGGAAGCGTGATTGCTCTAGGTTACTAAAAGTTACTTTACCTGATATATCAAACATGACGATGCCATCTTTAATTTGTTGTAAGATTTTTTCAAATAATTCATTCATAATGGCCACCTATTTAGTCATTTTGGTCGTGTAAATTTATTATTTTTCAATTTTAAAATGGAATAGGTTTCACAAAAAGTTGTATCCCTTCTGGTAAACACCTTTTGATCAATATCGCTTTTGATACCAATGAACCCGCTATAATAATCAAATCGTTAAATGATTTCATTTTGGCTAAGGTTCCTTCATTTAAGCACCGTTGATATTTGGTATTTTAATGACTGAAATAACAATATTGGGTTTCCATGCCACTCATTATATAATTCTTTAAAACCACCTGTAACTGTTTCTCAAATAATAGGTTAATTCCATCCATTAATGGTCATTCTGTAAAATTAATATATCGTCGTCACGCGTATTTTTATACCTATTAAATCATTTGCGTCTTGTATAAGTTGAGGCATAGGATTTTCAATATCTATGGGTAAAAATTCAATAACCAATTGTAATCCTCTATTATTTAAGACGCCTAATTGTCAATAAAATTAAATAATACGGTTAGTAACGCCCAACAACATAGCGGCTCTTTTTATATAAAGTACTTTTCATATATATTGTCATTTTTACGATTATCTCACCTTATATAAATATATGAGAGATAATACAACAAATCAAATTTCTGAAAAATAAAGTATTAATCAAGGTATCAACTAAGATTAAAAATAGTTACGTCTACATCGAAAACATAGGCAGACGTTCTCCATAAAAATATGTAGTAAACCTACGTGCCATAAATTAATAAGAAATATTTTTTTATTGAATGCTATTTACGAATTGAGTTTTGACTTTATATTGATATTAAAATAACTACATCCTTAGCAAAAAGCTAATATATAAATTATAGGCGTGGATGTTTATAAAATAAGTATTATGATTTGTTCATTTAAATAAGAAAACTTAATGAGATACTTAATATAAAGGTTATAGAATAAAATAAATTATCAATAATTCTTGTAAAGATTAATTTATTTATTAAGTTATGTAGTTTCATAAAATACTGAAAAGAAAGTTCAGAAAAAAGGTGGTACCCGGAGACGGACTTGAACCGACACACTCTATGAGCGAGGGATTTTAAATTCTTTGTATTAAGTTAACTATCCAAATTTTACACACTGATATTATTGCTTTTTTATTCTGTTCATAATGTATAAATATAGTCAAAACAGCTTGAAAAAATATAAATCTACGTACAAAATCGGCATAAAGTACAAGTTTTTGTATTAGTCTTCATCAAGGAAGTTAGGTGTACCTCATGTCATGGATGATTAAATCGATTATTCGTTGGTTTCAAAATATCTTAAAATCCCAAACATTCTATAGAAAAACAACTAAAAAATGATATCTCAGATTTATCCAAATAACTATTCAAACTATGCGAATCGGACATATCAACAAACATAGTAAATTAGTTAGTAACAAAATAGTCAGTTATCAAAATTAAAGGAAGTATTTTATTAATTTAACTTACCTTCAAATAAAGTAGAAACTGGCAACGGTTTACCTGTATAAAAACCTTGTACTAAATCAACGCCCAAATTAGTTAAAATATCTAGAGTTTCTTTATCTTCCACCCATTCAGCAATAATTTTCATGCCTAAGCCATTTGCAACTTTCACCATACCTTCAACAATAAATATATCACGAGGTTCGTTGGGTAAATTATGTATATAGCTTCCGTCAAGCTTAAGATAATTAACTGGTAATTTTTTTAAATATGCAAAAGAAGAAAATCCTGAGCCAAAATCATCCAAAGCAAAGCGGCAACCTATATCACTTAAGGTTTGAATAAAGTGTAGTGCTTTATCAAAATCAGAAATAGCAGCACTTTCTGTTAACTCAAGCATTAATTTTTGGGGTAAAACATCCATAAGGGTTAACTGATCATGGATAAAACTCGATAGCCTATCTTCATTTAACGACTGTGCGGATAAATTAATAGCACAAGAAATATCATGGCCATTTTCTTTTGCGCTTGCTAAAAGTTTGATCGCATTGACAATGACCCAATGATCTATTTCTCTTATAATACCACTGCGTTCCGCTTGACTAATAAAAGCTTCGGGAGAGATTATTTTACCGTTATCGTCTAGCATCCGTAATAATAATTCATAATGAGAAATATTACTGGTTTTCGTTTCGATAATTGGTTGCATATAAAATATTAATTTATTATGTTCTATGGCATCCCTAGTTTTTTTATTTAATTCTAGATTATTAATAACATCCGTATAACCTTCATCTACGGGCTGATAAACATTAAAACAATTACGCCCTGCCATTTTAGATGTATAGAGTGCAATATCTGCTCTTGCCACTAAATCTTCAATATCTTTAGCATGATCAGGATAAAGTGCCACACCAATACTCATCGTTACACTAAGGTGCTGGTTTTTAACGACGATTGGAGATTGTCGAATTCGATTAATAATACGTTCTGCGCTCAGATAAGCTTCCTCTTCAGATTTAACTAATGTTATCATAGCAAATTCATCCCCTCCCATGCGGGCAACAATTTCATCATGACGAGATGACGATACTAATGTGTTTGCAATGTTGCACAATACACTATCACCAGCTTGATGGCCTAAAGTATCATTTATCTCTTTAAATTGATCTAAGTCTATCCAAAATATCGCCAGTTTACTCTGTTGACGATTACATCTTGCTATTGCTAGCATTAATTCTTCCTGAAAACGTCTACGATTAAATAACCCTGTTAAGGAATCATGGTTAGCGAGTTTTTTAAGTTCATCCTCATAACGAATACGCAAGGTTATATCACGAGAGATCAAAACATTCGCAATCGGTTTTTGATCTTCATCTACTATGGTAGTGATACTTAATTCAACAGGGTAACTCTCACCCCATTTTTTACAAAAAAACGTTTTACCCTCCCACTTACCTTCGCAGTCTAACGCCGAATAAACAATTTCTTTAAACATAGGGAGTTCGTGCTGAGCAATAACTTTTTCAATGATATTTCCTTCAAGATCCTCGTTGTTATAGCCACTTATCTCAATAAACGCATGATTAACAATAAGGATTTTTCCATTACTGTCAGCAATTAAAACACTGTCTGAGGTACCTTCTATACTATGGCGGTAAAGCATTAATGTTTTATTTGCTCTAAACAACTCTTGGGTACGCTGATCGACTTTAGCTTCTAATTCACTATTATGCTCTTTAATACGCTTTGCCATACGGATGAAACTTGTTGTTAAAAATCCGAGCTCATCTGCTTTATCTAGTTCGAGAGTAATTGGTGTATCATTAAAAGACATTTTGCTTTGATCTGCATTAATTACCATGCCATCGAGTTGACCGTTACTAACTCTACTTGCCATGTAAGAAATATCAATAATAGGTTTTACAAGCAACCGCGTTAAGAAATAGGCAATAATATATGAAAAAAAGGCTGCAGCAATACCGATTATTAAAGCAAACTTAATCATATCAAATCGCTTAGTTTTTAAACTGGATAACGATAAGCCAACACGTATAACGCCTAGTTTTTCAATGTTTACTGCTTTTCTATCTTCTTCGCTTAACTGTTCTGTATCATCTAAATCAAAGGATTCAATATTTCCATAAACAGGAGCAGCCGCTTCTATAAAAGAATTCTTCGTTTTATTACGGTGACTAAACATTTCATCGGTGTAAGATATACTAAGTTTTTCTACCGATAAAGCCCATTTATTAAGCTGATTATCTATATTTTTGTCAAGTGCTTCTTTATATTCAGCGACTAATTTTTCACCCTTATTATTAACAACAACGATATAAATAATATCGGGCTGTTTTAACTGTGGGAGAATAACTTGACTAATAACTTCAGTATCTTCAGTTAATAATCCATATTTTATTTCGTTGCTAAGGTTTAATGCAATAGAGTTACTGCGTTTTTCGTATTCTGTTTTAAGGGAAATAAGGTTTTTCTGGGTAAACACAAAAGCTAAAACAGCGCTAATCAACACACAAAGAATCGTAATATAAAATGGAAATTTTATTTTAAGGCTTTGTACTTTATTAAATTTAAACGTATTAGTCTGCTTACTAATCATTTTATAACATACTTAGCATTAATAAGTACTTCCTTGGGGATTATAATTTTCAGTCTACGTGCAGTCTTTAAATTAATAGAAAGGTCGTATAAAAGAGGGAGAATAATTTCACCGTCAGTATTCTCATTATGATCATAACAAATACGCCTTGCTGCTTGTTGTCCTTCATTGTAGGGATTAGATTTTAGACTGAATAAAAATCCTGCTTTTACTAGTGTATCAGTATAAGCAATTGTCGGGATCTGTTGCTCTAAGGTCATGGTGATAATATATTTCAATGAATGGCGATTAATAACTGTTAGATCAGAAATAATGAGTAAGGCCTCTACTTCGTTTACCGCTTGACGAATAGAGCTTGGAACTTCTTTAGTTGACAAAACCGGGTATGTTCGTAGTTCCAATCCTAACAATTGCGCTTGATTACGCATCTTAAAAATCAAGTCTCCATTGATTTTTGGATCATAAACTAAGCCTAATTTTTTTATTTCTGGTAGGACAGTTTTAAGTAAATTGATTTGTTTATTTAAAAAGGGTTCAAAAGAAGGTCCATGGCTATGAATACGCTCAAAACCTTTTTGTATTGGATTATTTACCATCGAATAAAAGAGGGGGATATCATCAAAGTTATCATGAACTAATTGAGCAGCAGGAGTCCCTATAGTGTATATATGTACTAATTCACCTTTTAATTTTTTATTCTGTATGAAGTTTATAATTTCATCGTCACGCCGGTTTTTCCCTTGCATATCAAGAACGTTAACAGAGATTTTTTTGGGGCATATAGCAAGGAAACCTTCCACCATTTTTTCAATACTCGAAATTTCACCCGTTTTAATAATAATAATATCTTTACAAAAACTTTGTATTGATATTAATAACATCAAAAATAAAAGGCAGGATCTTTTTTTAAAAATAAATTTCATACCCAAGTACATAAATAAAACTTGCTCTTAAACCATCATTATTGAGCGGAACACGACCAGAAAGTGAAAGTATTCCAAATTCATTCATGAAATATTTCATACTAATAGCGGCATCAAGATTATGATCTCTGTTCTTATTAATATCCTTCTCACCAATAATTTCATAGCTTAACGCCAACACGGAATCACTCCATTCAATTGGTTGTTCTAATGCTAACGCATAATCAATTTCATCTTGCCCCAATACTCCCGCATTAATATCGTACCCAATATTAATGTGTAATTTGAAAGGCATGTTAGCAATATCAAAATAATGGGACGATAAAACACTTGTTTTAAAACCATAACTATCAAATCCCATTAAATTAGCTTTATCACCAGTATCTAATCTTGCTACAAATGATAATGCGAGCTGATGATCTTTTTCTTCAACTAAATTATATTTACTGAATAACAGGATGTCTCCAATGCCAGATTTTGAGCCAGATAGTGCATCCATTGGTGCATCACCATTGATGCCATGTTCATCAAATAAGTGTACGTCTTGAGCAAAATATTGGCTGCTTGGATCTTCATTAACGACGGCATAGGCTTTAACTGACAAGCTATTTTTTACTACGGGTACCATCAAGCCAACATCCCACTTATCTGTGATGCCATAAGCACTGAAAAAAAACATCGCTTTGGTTTGAAAGTTAATATCTAACGTCAGATTAATATCATCTTCTTCAAAAAGGTAACATGCACCTGCTGGTCCCCCTATGCAGATATCACTTCCGGGTTCATTCAAGTCTCTATGGTCAAGTACCAAATTAATATTGTGTAAACCTTTGTTATTGTAAGTGTCCCAATGAGCACTGCTGTAGTTAAAACCAAACATCATATTACCACTACCTAAGGTATTTGCTCGTTCTACAAAGATAGGGCCAAGAGAGTCGTTTGATTGTACAAAATCATCCAAGCTAGCGTCATATTGATAAATTATTCCACTAGAAGTACTAGGTGTCGGTAATTTTGAATCAAGCGTGCCTTGGGTTAATTGATTAAGTTCTTGAAGCGCATCATCTTGAAAATGAGGCGAATGACTAAAACCAGCTGTACTGGTAATTAATTGAACACCATCACCGCCGTACAAACTGATTATGATACTTTCAAGGTTAGCCGGTTGAATTTGTGCAGAGGATATATCGGCCAAAACATTGAGAGAGAAAAAGCTTCCATAAATAGAAGAGATAACAAGTATTATTTTTTTCATTAATAAGCTCATTACAATGCTGATAAAATTCGTAATGTGTAAATATAAAATACACATAAACAATTTAACACAAGTAAATATAGGATTACAACGGTAATGCTATCATCGCCAAATCATTATAATTTGAAATATAGAATAGGTAGCGATCCGAATGTGAAGTAACAATCATATTCGTTAACTAATATGTAAGGTGATTTTATGTAACTAATAAATTATAAAAGGATATGAAGCTTTGAATTTACTGAACAGAAAATTCAGAAAAAAGGTGGTACCCGGAGACGGACTTGAACCGTCACACTCTATGAGCGAGGGATTTTAAATCCCTTGTGTCTACCAATTCCACCACCCGGGCATCGGATAATTCTTTTTAAAGTAGAGATTGGCTCCCTACTAACTCTTATTTAACTAAGAGACTTGAGTGTTTAACACTCTTTAACTTATTAACAAGCTAAATTTGGAGCGGCTAACGAGACTCGAACTCGTGACATTCACGTTGGCAACGTGATGCTCTACCAGCTGAGCTACAGCCGCTTCGTAGATTAAGTAATTATGCTAATTACCTAAGCTTTTACAGTTGAAATTTGAAATAAAATTGGAGCGGCTAACGAGACTCGAACTCGTGACATTCACGTTGGCAACGTGATGCTCTACCAGCTGAGCTACAGCCGCTTCATCCCTTGTATTACACAAGTTAATATTTCAGTTTTCATGTAAGTATCAATATACACTAATCAAATCACCCTCTTTAATTCCATAAGAAAAAAAGTGGTACCCGGAGACGGACTTGAACCGTCACACTCTATGAGCGAGGGATTTTAAATCCCTTGTGTCTACCAATTCCACCACCCGGGCATCGGATAATTTTTTTTAACGTAGAGATTGGTTCCCTACTTATTAGTATCTAAACTAATTCCTTTATATTTCCATTACTTATTTACATAAGATATGGAGGCGGGTCCCGGAGTCGAACCGAGGTCCACGGATTTGCAATCCGCTGCATAGCCATTCTGCCAACCCGCCGAACATTTGAGTACATAATAATTAATTACTATAAATCAAACTTGGAGCGGCTAACGAGACTCGAACTCGTGACATTCACGTTGGCAACGTGATGCTCTACCAGCTGAGCTACAGCCGCTTCATCTGCTGACTCCCTGTCAACTTGGGACGCATTCTACATTGAAATTATTGGGAGTCAACTATTTAATTTCAATTTTATTTTGACTGCTCAAAAAGCGGCTAATTTGACGATTTTTTAACTAAAAACGTCGTTTCTAACTATCTTTTCTGGCTAACTCAGGCCAAGCTACTTTAAAATATGAGATCATTGACCAAAAAGTAAGCACTGTAGCTATCGCATAAAAGCTATATGCAATAAACATAAGTATTTCATGTGGGAAATAGAACAAAATTAATGGAATATCATAATCAGGCTGCCAAATTAATCCCATAATTCCTAACATTTGTGCAGCTGTTTTATATTTTCCCATTTGTGAAACCGCAATTTCATCGCGTTTTCCACGTGAAGACATGAATTCACGTAAAGCGCTGATAAAAATTTCACGAGCAATCATTAATATCGCGGAAATTGAAATCCACCATAATTGGTAATCTTGTATAAGTAACACTAAAGCCGCAACAACCATTAACTTATCAGCAACTGGATCAATAAACGCCCCAAAAGCTGATGATTGATTTAATTTCCGGGCTAAGTAGCCATCAAGAGCATCACTAATAGATGCCAGCCAGAATACGGCAAATGCGCCGAAATGATTCCATGACACGGGTAAATAGAACACCACTAAAAATACCGGTATTAATATTATCCGAAACATGGTGATTTGGTTTGGAATAGTCCACATAAATAAATTTTACAACTAAAACAATAAAGCGTTGCCACATTCTACACAGATTAAGACAGAGACGAAAATTTTTATCAATAAAACAAAAATAATGAGTAAATATTAATGTGACGTACTTATCTATGTAACGCTGTATTTATTGCTCGTGTAAAGCACTATAGATCGTATCAGCGAGAACTTTACTAATACCCGGCACCTTCTCAAGGGTAGCTTTATCTGCTTGCATGACTTCTTGAAGGCCACCTAAATACTTTAATAATGCTTGACGTTTTTTTGCGCCAATACCCTCAATAGATTCAAGAGTCGATTTCTTACTAGCTTTTTGACGCTTAGCTCGATGGCCTGTAATAGCAAAACGATGTGATTCATCACGAATATGTTGCACTAAATGTAAGGCAGATGAGGTGGATGGTAAGGATATTAGTTGATGACTACCGGCTAATATCAATGTTTCTAGACCAGGCTTTCGGCCTTCACCTTTAGCAACCCCCACTAATAATGGGATTCTTTCTAAAGTAATCACAGTTTGAAGTTTTGCAAAAAACTCTTCCGCTTTTGATAATTGTCCTTTACCACCATCTATAAAAATAATGTCAGGCATATTTTCCATACTGGTCATTTTGCCGTACCGTTTATTTAATGCAAAGGCCATTGCAGCATAATCATCACCTGGAGTAATGCCATAAACATTATACCGACGATAATCACTCTTTAAAGGCCCTTCTTGATTAAATACAACGTTGGATGCAACGGTCTGTTGTCCCATGGTGTGACTAATATCAAAACATTCAATTCGATTGATACCATTATCTAGCTCAAATACCTCATTTAATGCTGAGAAACGAGCCTGCATGGACTCTTTATGACTATTCTTAGTGGCTAATGCGTTTTCTGCATTAGTACATGCCAATTTTAAATATTGTGCTCGTTCACTTCGTACCTTAGAGGATATTTTTACATTACGTTCAGCTTGCACACTTAACAGTTTAGTAAGTACGTCAATATTTTCAAAAGTATCATTGATCACTATTTCTTTGGGTATAGCTGCACTCTTTAAATCTTGCCCTAAATAATGTTGGCTTATGAAAGCTTCATAAACTTCATTTTTTTCTGTATTAGCTGGAATACTCGGAAAATAACTTTTACTGCCAAGAATTTTTTGATCTCGAATAAATAGTACATGTACGCAAACCTGTGATTTATTAATATGTAGTCCAATAACATCCAGTTCTGCCACAACGCCACTAACAAATTGTTGCTTTTGAACTTGTCGTAATGTTGCTATTTGATCGCGATATTTAGCTGCAGCCTCAAAATTCAACGATTGACTCGCTTGTTCCATTTCATGGACAAGGCTATCAATTACCGTGGAACTTTTCCCTCGTAAAAAGAGTTTTGCTAGATCAACTTGTTGCTGATAATCATCAATTGAGATTTTATCGACACAGGGGGCTGAACATCGATTTAATTGATGCTGCAAACAAGGACGACTGCGAGCACGATAATAGCTATCTTCACATTGGCGAACCGGGAACAATTTTTGCATTAAGCGTAAACTTTCCCAAACAGCACCAACCGTTGGATATGGCCCGAAATAATCACCTTTAATTTTTTTACCCCCACGATGAACACCTAATTTTGGATGTTTATGATCGGTGATCAGTAAATATGGGTAGGATTTATCGTCACGAAGTAGAATATTATATTTTGGTAGATATTTCTTTATGTAGTTATTTTCAAGGATTAAAGCTTCACCCTCTGTATGAGTAACGGTTACATCAATCGCGATAATATGACTTACCAAGACTTTTGTTTTGGTGTTACCGACATCTTTACGAAAATAACTAGCGAGTCGTTTTTTAAGCTGTTTAGCTTTCCCTACATAGATAACTGTTTGATGTTTATCATACATTCGATAAACACCAGCTTGTTGGGAAACTGAAGAAAGAAAAGCTTGATGGTCAAAAAGAGGCTGAGAATCTGGCAAGTTTATAATGTTTCTGTTTTTATCATACCGTGACGAATAGCGAGATGAGTCAACGCTACATCATTACCGACGTTTAACTTTTCAAACATTCTGTAACGGTAACTATTGATCGTTTTTGTACTTAGTATTAATTGTTCTGAAATACTAGGGACTTTTTCGCCTCGCGTTATCATCAACATGATTTGAAGTTCACGTTCAGACAAGGTATTAAATGGGTTTTCTTCATTCGTCTTAAATTGACTTAATGCCATTTGCTGAGCAATATCTGGCGTAATATAACGTTGTCCACTATTAACGGCACGAATAGCATTGACCATTTCATCAGCACCAGCACCTTTGGTTAGGTAACCTGCTGCACCAATTTGCATAACTTTAGTAGGAATTGGATCTTCTGAATACACAGTTAAAACAATAACTTTTATATCAGGAGAATAACGAATTATTTTTTTTGTTGCCTCTAAACCGCCTATTCCAGGCATGTTCATATCCATAAGAACAACATTTGGTTCGGTTTTACGACAAAATAGTACGGCTTCCTCGCCTGTTTCTGCCTCGCCAATAACCTTAAGTCCTTTCACGTCTTCAAGGATTCTTCGAATCCCTGTACGCACTAACTCATGATCATCAACCAATAGAACATTTATCAACGAATTTCACCTTAATTATTTTTATAAAGTAAGAGAATATTATAGTTCATATTCTTATTATGACTAAAGCATATAGAGTATTAACAACTAGCACAATTGAATTCAGCCATCTTGAATGAAATAATGTAACAGAAATATTCTACTGCTTTATTAACCCACAAATAGGCTAAAAATAAACTATAAGTCATGCTTATTTAACCAGTTATTTAACAAACCAATCTGACCGTTTTTGTATGCAGCATAAGTTAATCGAACGGCATTACTCAATATAACACTATCTGTCCATTTCGTTTGCTCGGCAATCAATTCATAACAATTTTGTGCTTCTGGTGATAAATAACCACGCATTTCTTTTTTTCCAGACTCTTTTTGACGATCCCGGTATCTTTTTTGTTTTTCTGCATTACTAAATGCTTTTTTTTTGTCATTCATCAATAACTTACCAATACAATCAAGATACAAACCTGGGTTATGCGTAACCAAATCATATATAAAAAAAGCTTAACAATCTAATATTATATGAATAAACATCAAATAAAGCACTGCTCGGAGTTGTTTAGTGTACAGGTGTTCGCTAAAGTAGCGCATATATTAATACTCAAGAAAGTGACCACATGTTAGATCAAAATTCATACTCTAAAGAAGACTTAGTTAAAGCGGGTACGGGCGAAATGTTTGGTGAAGGAAACAGTCAATTACCTTCAGACAATATGTTAATGATGGACAGGATTATTTCGATAACTGATGATGGCGGCGAATACGGTAAAGGCGAAATCATCGCTGAACTCGATATTAGTCCTGATCTTTGGTTTTTTGATTGTCACTTTAAAGGCGACCCTGTAATGCCTGGTTGTTTAGGCCTAGATGCTATGTGGCAACTTGTTGGTTTTTTCCTTGGTTGGTCTGGTGGACCCGGTCGTGGCCGTGCATTAGGTGTAGGCGAAGTTAAATTTACCGGTCAGATTTTACCTACCAATAAAAAAGTAACTTATAAAATCACGTTAAAGCGTGTAATTAAACGCAAATTATTTATGGGTATTGCGGATGGCGAAGTATTAGTTGACGGTAAAGTAATTTACACAGCTAAAGATTTAAAAGTAGGCTTATTTAAAGATACAACTGCTTTTTAATAGACTATTTATATAAATTATAACAATAAGTTACGCTATTCAATCGTAAAGCTCACTTTTTAAACAGTGAGTTTTTTATTTTTAAAATTACCTGCCTTTATCACAGTTCTTCTGCTAAATTAATAACATACAACTTTTTAGCTATGCTTAAAATTACTCTTATGATCAAATTACCTTTAAATTTTTATACGATACTGAGAATAATATTCATTTTTTGTATTTCTCTCGCATTATTTTTTATTCTCAACAGTGTATGGAAATTTATCAGCAATATTGATGATCTTTCTTTTAGTCATGACTCTTCTATAGTGACAAGTGAATTTAGTTATTATGTTGATCATAAAAACAATTTTGACATTAAAACTCTCTTCAATAAAAAAGAACCTGAACGTGTGTTCAGGCCGTCATTACCAAATGATATTCCTTATGATTTAGGCAATCAATCCTATTGGATAAAAGTCAACATTACGAATAATACTCCTGTTAGCCAAAATATTGTATTGCATGCGGATAACAGTATGCTGGCATTTTTTGATGTTTATAGAATCAACTCTACAATAAAAAACGTACAAGTAGTCACACAGCAAAAACCAAGCCTCAAGCAAGAAAAAATCTTAGACCTCTTTCCTCATATTGGATTTAGCCTCCCTGAAAATAGCTCTATACAACTTATAACTCATTTAAAAAGTAATGGCCCCCCTAATGTGCCATTGATCCTTTATGACAAAAAACAATTTGGTAAACGTATTGACTACACACAAATAGTTTATGGTGTTTTTATTGGTATTATTTTATTGATGTCAGCCTATAACTTTGTCCTATATTTTGCGATAAAAGATAAGGTTTACCTCGTTTACATTGGCTATTTGCTCTCTTCGTTTATTGTTCTTGCAGGTATAACTGGTTACGGATACTTAATTTTCTCTAAGCATGTTCAATATCTTATTCATGAGTATTTGTTATTCACCCATTTTTTTCTTGTTTTATTTTTATTATTGTTTTCATTGTTTTTTTTAAGATACGATCAATTTAAAAATAATATTTATAAAATAACCATGGTGTTTTGCATATTTTTAGTTGTTTTTTCTTTGTACTCTCTTTCATTAGACAACGTAGCTCAAGCTAAACTGTTTTTTTCAATACAACCTTTCTTCATTTTATTTTCCTTATTTATTATATCCAAAAGGTTATCTAAAGATTTTGCCTGGGCCCGATTTTACTTTATATCATGGATACCTTTTTTGGCTGGTGCATCAATACAACCACTCGTTCTATTAAACTATATTGACTCAACATTTTTAACACAAAATGCATATTTATTTGCGGTTATGATTGAGATAACCTTTATGGCTTTTGCGTTAGCGGAGCGAATGCGCAGAAACGATCAAGATAAAATTCATGGCATTAGTTATCATGAGCTTAATGATTTACCACGCAAGACAATGCTTGAAAATGCCATGACAGCGTTACACATTTCAGGACAAAATAACTTTAGTGTCCTTGTCATAAAACCAGAGCATATTGAACAAATTTCATTATATATTGATGATAAAGCGAACGCGGCCTTATTTAAGCGTTTAAGCCAACGTTTAAGCTCTTTATTCATTCATAATGATGCAATTGTAACGTTGGCAGGTAAGAACGAAAAAATTAGTTTTTTACAGAATAACTGTCTAGCTATTATTGTAAATAAAAAGAAAAATCAACAAGAGTTACCCATATTAGTTAAATCAATACAGCAGTTAATATCTGAAACCTTCCAAATTAATGAATTAAAATTGCCTTTATCTGCGGCCGTAGGTATTGCTAATTATCCAGAACATGGAGAGGCTAATTACTTATTAATTAATCATGCTTTATTAGCGGTGAATGATGCCCAATTGTTGTATGATCGTTGGGCTTATTACCAAAGTGAAAAATCAGATCAAACCAGTCATTTATTAATGTTAGCAGCCGATCTAAAAGATGCTATCGAGCAAGATACATTAGAAATCTACCATCAGCCGCAGATTGATTTGAAAACCTTACGCGTTTGCAGTAGCGAGTGCCTCATTCGTTGGAATCATAAAACTGAAGGTTTTATTTCTCCTGAAGTCTTTATCCCTTTAGCTGAAGATCTTGGTCTTATTAATCAGTTAACATTATGGGTTATTAAGCGCTCTCTCATGCAACATCAGCAAATATTGACAAAACACAATCATATGGTATCCATTAACATTAGTGGTAAAGATATTGCTTATGAACACTTTTTTAATAATGCACTTACAATTATCGAAGAAAGTGAAATTCCCGCTGAAAAAATTATTTTTGAATTAACAGAGTCTGCATCAATCAGTCACAATAAGCAGTCACTTGATTTAATACAAAAATTTAGCGACTTAGGTTTCACTATTAGTATTGATGATTTTGGCACAGGTTATTCATCAATGGCGCAGATTAATCATCTTCCTTTCCAAGAGCTTAAAGTTGATAGACAATTTGTTGAAAATGTCAATGACGATAAAAAACGCAAAACTATTGCAGAAGCAACCGTTAAAATGGCAAAAGGTTTAGGATTAGAAGTTGTTGCTGAAGGTATTAATAGCCAAGAAGATGAAGATACTCTGCGTAGTTTTGGGTGTGATATTGGTCAAGGTTATTATTACGCAAAACCCATGCCTATTGAAGATTACCTTGATTGGTTAGATCTACAAAACAACGGCCGAACACAAAAGCGTGTCGACCTTGATGGTGAATTCATTCCAGCAGGGAAAAACTAGAACAATCTATTTTCTAAAGTTTTACCGTTTGTTAATTGTGAATATTGCCATTGTTGTTTATGACAAAGCTGCAATATTTGTAAATCTAACGGATCGTTTTCAGAAATATTTGTAGAGGTTTTAATCACAAATTCATTTTTTTGTGTTTGTTCTATGGCCTCTACGTTAGACATTGATTGAATCAGTTCAATAAAGTTATCGTAAGGCTGTTTCATTCTCAAGGTCAAATAACGCTGTTCAGTATCATTCTGTAAACTTTGGTGCTGCTGTAATCGCCCCTTTTCTAAATATAAAACTTGGCTACATAATCGCTCTAATTCACTTAAATCATGAGAGCTAAGAATGAATGTAATGTCAGATGACAACGTTGAAACCAATTCACGCACATCTCTCGCATTTATGGGGTCGAGTCCAGCAGTGGCTTCATCTAGCATTACAATTTCTGGTGATCCGATTAACGTTTGTGCAATGGATACACGTTTACGCATACCGTGTGACAATTCATCAGGTTTAGCTTTAGAGGTGTCTGCTAATCCTACAAGCTCTAATACTCTAACCGCTTCTTTTTGTGCATTTTTACGAGAGAATCCTTGGAGCTGAGCATAAAAGGTTAATTGATGGACTATGGTAAAACGAGGATCAAATTGAGCATCTTGAGGTAAAGCGGCTAAACGCCCGAATAAACTTGAATGCCCGGCATTAAGTCCTGCAACTTGAACACTCCCACTGCTCGGTGAAAGGTAACCACATAATATGCTAAACAATGTCGTTTTACCTGCACCATTAGGCCCTACCAATGCGATAGGCTCTCCTTTTTCAAGTGAAAAAGATACATTATCTAGTGCTAAATGTTCGTTGAAAGACTTTGTAAGGCTTTTAACTTGAATCAATGGGCCAGTCTGGTTATTAAGATTACTCATATTGATGCCCTTTTTAATAATTTGTCCGCTGCAAATAACAACACAACTGTTTGCAACAATGGAATTAAGTAGTGTTTAAAATCGAGTCCTTCTAAGGAAACAACTTTACTTATTTGTGTACCAGGGAAAAGGTAATCTAGAAAAAAACCACTGTTCAACTGAAACTGAATAAAACCAATTAAAAGCGCACCTAATGTATAAAATAAAATACTGGCGACAATACTCATTTTAGCTGATGATAAAACACTGTTAAAGAATGACATTAGCGCAATAAAGGGAGTAATAAGTATTGATAATTCAATAAACAACACAATCGCTTGTTGTATAGCTGGAAGTAATAAAGTGCCATCACGAGACGCAGCCAATGCAATACAAGCAATCAAGGTTAAGAAAATCAAAGCCACTATAATTAAAAATTGACCAAGAAAACGGCCTATTAATATTTCGCTTCGGGTTGCACGTAAAGTAATAAAACGTAACGTTCCGCGTGCTTTGTCTGAACATGTTTGATCACTCGTTACAAAAAGTGCAAACAATGGAAATGAATAAACCGCGAGAAGCCAATAAATAGCAAACTCTGCCACGGGCCATTCTAGTAAAGCATTCAAACCTAATGATCCAAAAAGTGTGCTAGCAACAATTTTGAAACCATCAGAAAATATAAGTTCTGTTGCAGAACTAACCATATAATATAAAAGAATAAACCAAACAGCACAAAAAGCGCTTAAGGCAATTAAACCATTTTTAGTTTTAAAAATGCGTATTAGTTCAAATTGAATGAGTATGAATAGTCTATGAATGTTTAACAAATGAAAACCTGCTAATTATTAATTTTTCAATACCTTAAATGGAGAATCAATAAAATGCGAGTGTTATTTTACAACAAATAGGTACAATAGTGATACGACTGGTATTAATAAAAAAAAGATAGGATATTCATTGTTTTTTGAAGGTTCAGAAAAAAAAGTTCAGATAATAGTTAACGAAAGTCAACTTTCATTATTAACAGACATCGCTGATTCTTTTTGGCATGATCTAGTAAAAAGTAGTGGCGCCAAAATTTTATCGAGCATAGAAAACAGTCAATCCAAAGCATTTTTACTGTCAGAATCAAGTTTATTTATTTGGCCCCACAAATTACTTTTAATCACTTGCGGAACAACTCAACTCATTAAAGCTATTGAGTTTTTTATCAATGAGTTTAGCTTACAAGCTATTGAACAAATCCAATATCAACGTAAAAATGAATATTTTTCCTATGCTCAACCAAGTTGTTTCTCTCAGGATATACAAGTGTTACGACAATATGTATCTGGAGCCGCTTATCGGTTTGGCGCTGTTGACTCGCATCACAACTACCTTTTTCATCAAGATAATGAATATAAAGTAAAAGTTAGCGATAAAAGTTATGAGATTGTCGCTTACCACATTAGCCACTCAGCGAGTAAGTTATTAACTCATGGTGAGTTAACGGCAAACGAAATACGTACCTTATTTCAAATAGATGGGTTGTTTCCAGGTTTTTCTATTAATGATCATGTATTTCACCCTTTTGGATATTCTTTAAACGGTATTAAAAACGATAAGTTTTTCACCGTCCATATTACTCCTCAAGCTGAAAGTAGCTATATCAGTGTCAGCGCTAATTTTGACTTGATTTCACTGCTACCAAAATTAATTTCCATATTAGAGCCTGCCACTATTGATATTTTAACAAGTAATGAATTAAATTTTGAAGAAAAAGTGAGTCGTAATCTACCCAGCCCTTTTGTATGCACAAGCTTGGTAAAAGAAACGTTAAGTATTGGCTATAACATAGTCTTTTCTAGTTACAGTCAAAAGACCAAGAAAAGTAGTGACGCCGTCTTATTATCTCCCATTAATGATATTCAAAGCCTATAACGATAAAAGCCAATCATATTTGATTGGCTTTACTTATTTTTATACGAATAAAATCAATTAAATTATTTTCTACGCGTTATAATTGAATCACTTAATTGAGATAATAAATCTTCAGTATCAGCCCAACCAATACAGGCATCGGTAATACTTTGTCCATAAGTAGCAACTTCACCGTCAACTAAGTCTTGACGGCCTTCGACTAAATGACTTTCGACCATAACACCGAAAATATTATTATTACCGCCACCAATTTGCTGACAAACATCTTGGCAAACTAACATTTGATTTTCGAACTTTTTACTACTGTTAGCATGACTGAAATCAATCATTATTTTGGTATTAAGTGAAGAATTTTCTAATTGCTCAGTGACTGTTTGCACACTATCTGCATCAAAATTCGTCGTTTTACCACCGCGTAAAATAATATGACAATCTTTATTACCGGTTGTTTCTACAATGGCTGAATGACCATACTTAGTGACAGATAAAAAATGATGAGGTGCACTTGCGGCGCCGATAGCATCGATAGCCACTTTAATTGTACCGTCAGTACCATTTTTAAAGCCAACAGGGCATGACAATCCAGAGGCAAGCTCTCTATGCACTTGGCTTTCTGTCGTACGAGCGCCAATGGCTCCCCAACACATAAAATCAGCCATGTATTGTGGCGTGATCATATCTAAAAACTCACCTGCAGTAGGCATACCCATATGATTTAAATCGAGTAATAACTTACGACCAATGCGAAGACCGTCATTAAGCTTAAAAGTATTATCCATGTATGGGTCATTGATTAAACCTTTCCACCCGACGGTTGTGCGAGGTTTCTCAAAATAAACACGCATCACAATTTCAAGGGTGTCTTTATACTTTTCACGCAATTTGACTAAGCGTTCACCATACTCTAAAGCGGCTTCTGTATCATGTATTGAACAAGGACCAATCACGACTAATAAACGGTCATCTTGATGGTTAAAAATATCACTTATGGCTTTACGCCCAGAAAACACCGACTTAGACGCTTCTTGAGAAGCAGGAAATCGCTCAATCAATGCGATTGGAGGTAATAATTCTTTTATTTTGTTAATGCGAACGTCGTCGGTTTGGTAAAACATAGTCATTTCTCTTTACATCAATACTAAAAGTACAGTAATTGTACACATTAGTATTTTATTATTTTCATGTATATGTCTAACTCGCTGGTTAGACTCCTAGATGGTTAACCCTCTGATAATTTATCAGTGTTAAACAGACAATACCAATAGAAAGTGTGCTAAAAACGAGATATTTAACAGTTTAGTCAGTATGAAAGTTTTCATCATATCTTCAGGCCCTTTTAATGAGTTTATTTCGAACACCTATTGAAACTTCAACACTCGTCCTCATATTATAGTTTCTCTATAAATAATATTATTTCATCATCATGTGGCGTAATTTCTCGATTTTACTTTGTTTATTTGTATTAGCACAAACGGCTAATGCTTTACCGATCGAAAATTTAGTCCAAAACGCTTCAGCATCCCCTTTAACATTACCGCTTGAAATAAATAACGTTGAAACATCCATCAGTGATATTTCATTACTCGATGAGAGCGAACCAGAAGAAGTATTCAATTTACCTCGTATCTATCAAGCTTCTGCCTCTGTATTTTCTAATGAAATACAAAACACACCTAATTACTTTCTCGTTATAGAGTTTTTTAAAATAAAACTTAACGCTGGTTTATTCAAAAACCTTGCTAAGCCACCCGTTCAACTTAATTGGTATGAACAATTGAGCCATCGTTCAAACTCTAAACGTCTTTCTGGCTGGAAAGACAGCAACATCTTATACGCATCTCGCGCTAATTATTATTCCTAGATTCATCATCTAACCATTACTTAATAATCGTTTTTCCTTTTCAACGTTACTGTTTAATAGTAACGCTTGCTGCACTCGTTTTACTGATTTCAGAAAAAAATTGCAGCAATAATTTTCGAGATTTTATGATGAACTTTCCCACAAAAATCCCATATAGATATTTTAAATGGCAAAATTTACTAATTATATCCACCTTACTTTTTTTATTAATCAGTGCCCTACCGAACTTATATGTAGATAAAGTAAAGTTTCAACTTTCACCCATTAATACAAACGTGCCTAAAATCACCACAATAGAACTTAAAAGCTTATTCGATAACTACAACTTATCTATTGATGAAATTTTAACTAGCCAAGAAAAAGCAACAATTATACTTAACAATAAAACGGACAAAATTACAGTTAACCGCTTGTTATCTGATGAATATAGAAATAACTACCTTATCGAAAACTCTGTGATAAATAATTTACCTTCATGGTTAGTTTCACTTAACGCAAAACCCATTAAATTAGGTTTAGATTTAAGTGGTGGCGTATTGTTTGTACTCGAAGTTGATACAAAACAAGCCCTATATGACCGTTTGAAAAATATAGCATTAGAGATAAAAACTATAGCAATGGAAGACCGTATCCGAGGTGTAACTGTTATCCAAAACAATGGAAATAATAAAATTGATGAAACTAGTCAAAATTTATCAGTTAAATTTCCTACTAAAGAAAAAAGTAAAATTGATTCACTATTTACTCAAATAAAAGATAACTATCCTGGCTTAACGCAGCAAAAAGACAAGAATAACCAAGTAACTTTGTCATTTACTTCTCAAAAGACAGCTAAATTTCGTCAAGAAACCATGAAGCAAACGTTAAAAACCATGCGAGGAAGAATTGAAGAGCTTGGTATAACGGAAGCAGTTACATTGCAGCAAGGCAAAAATCATATTCGTATTGAGCTACCTGGTGTTAATGACCCTGATGAAGCGAGACGGATAATCGGTGCCACTGCAACACTCGATTTTTATCAACTTGCTGAGAATTCAAAAGCAGCGGGTATCTTACGTATGACCGACGAAAATGGCAAAAAACTCAATTTAAACAGTAAAGTTGTATTTTCTGGCAGCAATATTAAAAATGCTCGTGCAGGACAAGATCAAATGAGTATGCCTTTAGTTAATCTAACGTTAGATGCTATTGGTGGTAAAA
>Ga0115005_10000941_pt1 | contig 22881 bp, 23 predicted proteins | sample ArcOceMetagenome_FD_87163 | JGI IMG/M metagenome (GOLD analysis project Ga0115005, IMG submission 87163) | Marine eukaryotic phytoplankton communities from Arctic Ocean - Arctic Ocean - Greenland ARC118M Metagenome | ecosystem: Environmental > Aquatic > Marine > Oceanic | place: Arctic Ocean...
CGGTACAGACAGGAACAGTTTGACTAAAAAAAAAATGTGACTGACTGACTGACTCGACTCTGGATTCTCCGTTCTCTCTTCTTCCATTCCCTCCCCCTCTTCTTTTTTATTTCAGACTCACTCACTCCGCCGCAATGGCCAAACAAAGCGGGTACTCTTTTGTTTCCATTCCACCGATTCCACCGTCGTATCTACCACGCTGCTACAACTCTGCTACAGCAACTAAACTCATAACGAGAGCTTCGTCCAATCTTTACAATGTCGACAACAAAGAACAAGTGAGTAGTGTTTGCTTTCAAGGTTGTCGAATCTTTGTTTTTCAATCATCTATCTTCAATCTCACCAAAAATCATTTATTTCATTTCACAGGAAATGGTCTGTAGACCTCACCATCAAAGAATCCGACCCTGGATACTCTGCAGCCCAACAATCCCCCCACCCACTTGGAATGAAAAGGATCTCCGCCATTGAAAAAGAAAACAAGCAAACCAAAAAAGCCTCTGCTAGCGCTGGATCCGAAGTTTCCACCAAAGAGAAACAACGTGCAGCAGCCATTGGACGCAAAAAAAGCAATGCAGCCATGGGACTCGCGACATCACCTGGGAAATCTTTACTAATGAATTCTTTCATGATGTACATGTCTGGGAGTAATCTCAACATGTGGTCGATATCGGTCACTGGTATGGCAATTATGAACCCAATCAAATCTATTGTAGGATTGCGTAAAACATTTTCCAAATTTGAGGATCCGGGGGAAAAGGTTGATTTGCAAATGCCCAAGTTGATCTTTGTTCTTTTGAATTTGGCCATGTTGGCTGTTGGTTTGTATAAGATGAGCAAAATGAGATTGTTACCTACAACTAGTGCGGATTGGAGTGGGAGAATAGTTTGGAAAGAAATGATGGAGGTTACTAGTATTCCTCCTCTTTAAAACAAGACAAGTAATTATATCCGAAACAATTTTTAATGAGCAGTTTACGAAAGAGTAATCTTTTGCATACATCTAATGCTCCAATGCTCAATGAAACGGCGGGGTACGTGTAGCTTACTTGTCTCACTTGTAAAGAACGTGTACCAGGTACAGTACAGTACAGTACAGTACAGTACACGTATTTCACAAAATCCCTGTCGAGCATAATGAAAATCGTTCCAAACATAAAAGATACCAGTCAGTGTTCTTTCCTTTACAAACAACTCCTTTCTTCGATCAGTGGACTGGTATCATTGCTTCGAGGATAGCCTTTTGTTATAATTTGCGCTCGCCAGGTTCTCATCAACATCAAAGGTGTTCTCATCTCTCAATTTCATTTTTGAACCGTTTCTATTATAATACTATAACCATAATTCAAACAATTGTAGTAACTTCAAATAAGGGTACACGTAACATATAACCATGAATGAAGTTCCTTGCTCAGAATCACTCAAGCCTCCCAGAGAAAGGCTGGTTTCATGGCTTGCTCGGCTGTATCGTCATCGACTCACAACAACAACAGGAGGAAATCTTTCCTTCATTGACGACGACGGTACTCTCTACATCACACCAAGTGGAGGAGACAAAGCAATCGTGCCACCTGCTAGTGTATGTGTTTGCAAAGCTGGTCACGATTCTTTTGAAGGACCACTAGGACCTAGCATGGAATGGCAGCTACATACTGAGGTCTACAAGGCAAGGCCTGACTGCAAGGCAGTTCTACACTCGCATTCGATGGCACTCATTGCTTTCTCTCTAGCTGAAGATAAGGGTTCCATCTCTAGTAGGCTTTTTGATTCTTCAAGTGATACGGGCGAAAATCACAACGGAGTTCCAGGTGAGATTCAAAATTTCATGTATCAAAATGGGGTATGCTTGTCGGCATGAACATATGAACTCGATCGAGGGTTCGCGTCTTTTATTTATTTTTTACTCATCTTGTCACATGATGCTTCTCGTTCAGATACTAGATGCCTGCTTTCTGCATGGTTGAGTTGTGGTCGAGTATCATTCGTTCCATACTATCCACCAGGATCAAAAGAATTAGCAGTTGCGTGCGCAGAAGCGCTTTCTAGAGGAGAATGTGCTGTCCTACAGAACCATGGTGTCGTGACAATTGGAGCAACCTTACAGGAAGCCTTTAACAGATTTGTAACCCTTGAACACCTCGCACGAAGTATCATTAACGCAACCCAGCTCGGCGTGCCCATTCCCCTGAAAGAGAACGTATTGGACATACGACGAGATGGCAGTACTAATAGAGGATATTATCTGCTTCCTATAAAACGCTGTCAACGTGATCAATGTTGCTGTTCTAGACGAAAGATAGCCGGTATAGAGAAGGAAACCAGGAAAGAGCTTTGTACGCTTGTCAAACGAGCTTATGATCAACAACTTTTCACTGCATCTTCCGGAGCGTTTTCAATTAGAATTACAAATTCCGAAAATATCAATGGTACTACTACGTGTAGGAGCGGTAGTGCAAACACTTCTTTCCTGGTATCTCCTACTCACATTGACCGTTCTAGCCTTAGCCTTGATACAATTTGCTACTTATCCGATCAAGTGGACTGCGCCCGAAATGACTGCATGATTTGCAATGGAAGAAATGAATCCACAACAGCCTGTTACTTTCACCCTACTTGTACCCATAAAAGCAATTTGCAGGCACTCAATATGATCAACCCATCGCACTCAGCTGAAATCCATCATACCATATACAAAAATCATCCAGAGGTAAACTGCATCATCATTGCTCAGCCAAAGTATGCATCAGCATTTTGCATCACAGGGTCACCTTTCAACTCAGCGCAGATCCCCGAATCATACTTGGTCTTGGGAAATGTCAAAACTCTCCCATTTGAATCTCTCCAAAACGCTGGTATTGCAATTTCAAATGCATTGAATCCATCAGATGGAATTACGACGGTAATCATTAGTGGGTTTGGTCTGCTGAGTGTTGGAACAAGCCCTCTGAAGACGTTTGTCCAAGTAGAAGTTTGTGAATCAATGTGCGGTGTATTGGTAACAGCTCGTCGTCGTGGGGGTGTCGTTCATTTGAATAGTAATCAACTGAACGAACTTGATGATTTGTTCAGCAATAAGCACTGAGCAGAATAAGCAATGAAGGGGCTTCTCAAATAAATTCTTTTTCTAATTTTGTGTCCGTTTTCCAGGCTTCGACACAAATTTGAAATTTGAAAATGTCAATCTAAAATAGCCTTTTCTCTAAAAATTCAAATGCCCCATTAAATTTTTTGAAGTGGTGGTGCTGACATCTAAATGAACATGACTTGGCGCGCGGGACACTGAACACTTTCTTGCTTCTCTTGCGACTGACTCTTGCGACTTGCATGATCAACGAACAGGCATCAGAATAAAGAACAGGTCTGTCTATGCTGCATTGATGGAAGCATCAATACATACCATACCATCGAAGGGATTACTGCTATTCTGCTGTAGAATAAACTTCAATCAGGTTTCAATAGAAACACGTTTAAAAGCCCAAAGTTGACCCGCCACAACATACACCCCCCACCATTCGTTTTGTTGTTCGTTGACCACAAGTGTCAGTTCATGCACAACGTTAAACACTTGCTAAAACAAAATGACAGCTAGAATGACACCATCAGTTCAAGAAGCAATGCGTGTCTTGTCAGACGATTACGATCTACCGGGGCCTTTCGCTGTCCTTCAGGGCATACCTGGTGATGGAATGGCGAACACGATTGATACCATGCCAGAACTCGTAATTGGAAACAGCAACGAAGACGAGGATGAATCTGATTCTGGCGACCCAAATGACGAAGTTGCAAATGAGCAGACATCTTTTGGGAGTGTCCCTCGTGAGATTTCAGAAAACCATTCAAGTCTTGCTTCTAATGAACATGAACACAGTGACAACAGCCATTCTACAAGGGGGAACTCCGATGAAAATGGAGATGTATTTAGCATAGTCGGCGCTAACTCTGAAACTTCATCGCTCGAAATAGTCATGCACCCTCATGTGAATTCAGCTTTGCCTTCTCCAGTTGAAAGTACGTGTACTCCCGATCCCGATGCCACTACCAGAATGAATAATGCAATCACAAATGATAATAGGGCGACCTTGAATCAGGGTAGCCGCTTTTCTCCTAGAGGGGACGGAAAGCCGAGTATAGGATTGCATCTACCTCTCCCCATGAATACGGGAGTTGCGCCAATTGGTTATAATAGTATCTTGCCACCCGTTAATACAAATCATGCACCCCCATCCCTATCACCTCAACGGAACGAAGAGTTTATCATTATCGACGAGAGGAAGAATTTAAAATTCGACAAGAGTACAACTCCCCCAGACAATGCCCTGGCACTCCCAACACTATCCAATGAATCACCAGCACCATCCTCTTCATTTGCCACTCAACGGCGGTCGCCAAACAGTTCAAGATATGAACTCTTATCAGCGCAAAATAAACAATCAATAAAGGACTGGAATTCGACCTGCCGCGAAAATGAAACGATGCAATTGAATGATGTTTTAAATCATTCGTCGTCAAATGCTTCATCATTATTGTATGGGAATCAGTGGTGGAAAAGTAAAAGACATTGTTTACTGATTTTTGACGAGGCACCAACTTTCAAAGTTCCTGAAAACGAACCAGAAAAAGATGACAAAGAATCGTGTTTGCAACACGGGAAGATTTTGGGAGAGCTTGAACCAGGTGCAACTGTTGTTGGGGTGGAAAGATTCTCTATCACTGCCCCTAAAACAAATGGACCGAGTCACAAGAATCCGAAACAGGGTGTTATCGAGGTGCTCAAAATTGAATCTCCTCAAGTTGGCTTTATCATCTACAGTGTCGATGGGTATGCTCTTGTCGGCCCTGGACTGCCATCTAGCTATACAGAGTCGGATGTTTGGCTTTGGAAGGTAATGTGTACCAGTGGAGCATATGTGCGCCAAGGCCTTGAATTGACAAGTGTCCACGTGGACACAATCCCGTATGGATCGTTTGTACAAATAACGAGAAAGACTATAAATGCAATGGGGCTTTCTCGATTGAAAGTTGAGGCGTATGTGCGAACCGAGAGTGATGCCAACAATGATGATAATCCTACTAAGAGTAGCGCTGGTCTATTGAATGGTGCCTTGCAATCTCTAACCTGGCGAAGTCGATCTACTTCAACAGAATCAGGAGAGAAGAAGCCAAAAGTCCAAATGAAAAAGGTAGTTGGTTGGGTATCAGAAGCATTGAATCCATTATCAGGTCAGACCGGCCCGGTTGTGCAACCTGTTCCGTTCCCTGTTCCCGCACAGTACAATATCACACTCCCAGGAGGTGCAGTGATCCGGGAAGGCGTCGAACTATCTTCGAACGAAATAGGTCTTGCTCCCATGGGATCCATCTTAAACATAGTTGGCCGAGCCTATTCTCAGCATCCAATGGACCGATGTATACAAAGATTGAAGCTCGCTGGCGGTGGAGGTTGGGTTTCTGTACAATTGAATAAACAAACCGCGGAAGATCAATTGTCAGTGTTAGAACAAGTTGGTACAGGTGGTAGTTACGATCATGATGAACCTGGTGTATTCCATATTGAAAAGCAACTACAAGTCATGGATGAATATCATACGAATGTCAATGATCCAGATGATACGGACCAGCTATACAGAACGAATGTCAGACGATCTTTAGAGCGTTTAATATCCTCCGTGTCTTCCAACGATGAAGATGAAACTCTAACAAATTCTGCGGATATTTCAAATAATGATAGCTCGTTGGAATCATCTGCCGTGCCTGCTCTATATCGTAGTGGTGTTGCTAATCCTGGCGGGTCACAATCCACCTTAAAGTGCGGGAGTAAAAGCCAAAAAGACGAACCATGCTTGATTTGCTTGACTGAAGACAGAAATGCAACAATTGTACACGGTGAAACAGGACATATTGCTTGTTGTTTAACATGTGCTCGTCTGCTGAAGGGCAGGGGTGATAAGTGCCCTGTTTGTAGACTACCTATTGACATGATTATTCAACAATTTTGGGCATGAAGGAAAAAATCTCTAGTTTATTCTAATGATAAGACAGTAAATGTTTTTGACTCACTCTGGAAGCGCGGCCGTAAGTCCTAAAAATACGCAAAATAAAACTGTCATGAATGATGGCAAGGCTGAGAAATATGCTCCTGAAGAAGTCACCTCCTCTTCTTCTTCCGAAGCATTAAAAACACATTTTGGTATCTTCAGATTCCAATCGCAATATCCACTACCACTGCAGCCTGAAGGACAGATCAAACTGAACAAGAACGAAATTTAGTCTCAAGAACCTTGCCAAAGTCAATGTAGAAAATAAAAATCTAGATAAATACTCACTCTGGACACACTGTCCTGAATTGTGGGCATTCGAAGTAAATGTCTTCTCCTGCAAATGTTGCATTTATCTTTTGGCCGTCAAATTCGCACTTAACAGTCTCATTTCCGACTCGGACCAACATAGCATTTAGTTCTTGACTGCAATACGTGTCAAAGCACATTGGCCTGTCATTAGAATTGAAGCACCTCGAATCTTGTCCAAATGATTCTCCCTCGTGAGCTTGAGAAAAACTCTTCGTACATGAAAAAACAGGCTCTGAAAACATAGGGCACCAATCGACTTCTCTCCCTTTCAGCGGGCCCAAAGCCTACAAGAAGCAATATATCATGAGAGCTTTTATTTTTAGTGCATAATGAATTGTGGCAATAGCGTTACTCACCGAATTATTGAAATACCGATAAACTTGAGGCACTGGAGGATAAGCCTGTCCGCTCTTCTTTGATAGATCATACAAATTACAAGATGCCATCATTCGATGTGTCTGTAGAGCAAACATAGGTGAGCAGTGTAAGCTTTGATATCAAACTTTCTCTTTCGCAGTTTTCTGTTCACGTACCGGATCACATTTGACAGTAACCTTGTCTGTCGTGTTGCAAAATTGTGGTGATGTTGGAACACCGTCAACCACACACGGTTTCTCTACAAATTGGCATCCAGCACCGAACCCGAAAGAAGGATTTCTAGACATTGTAAAGTTTGCTTTATACCAACCTGAATCTTGGAGAAGTGCTAAAGTGAACGGTGATAAGAACTCTGGGATGGAACCTGGTGTGAGCGTACCACTCATGCTTGAATCCCAGGCTAACCGTTCTTCCCAATGATCTCCGAAGCAATCACCACTAGTTGGTTGGTTCTCAAGTCGAAGCCCTCTCATGTTCGGACAGTTGAAATGATTCCTTGCAACCCTCCTCACAGTTGGCGTAACAACCTCATAATATTTGATGCCAGGGTAGATTGCACCGAATTTAAGTGTGCTCTCGGAAGGTCTATAGACTTCCTTATTCATATCAGAAGCTTTTTTCCCGTTAATACACTCAATATTGGGATCAGGAATTTTAGGACCAGGTGTTCGAGGAAGACCAGTCAATCTATCATAGTAAAAAGCCAAGTCCTTGGATCTCAACCCTAAAATATGACCCATTTCATGAATTGCTACTTCAATCAACATCTGTTTCGTTTCTTCCAAAGGCCGCATTGCATTACCCCCCATATCGAAGCTTGTGTAACAAAAATCAACAATACCTCCGATTGGTCTGTCATATTGGTCCCAATCGCAAGAGTCGGCTCCTACGAGCAGTAAGAAAACCAAAACCATTAAATCTTGCACATCAAAGGACGTCGGTCCACTCTCTGAGAAGCAAACATTCACTCACCTGCTATTGAGAAAGCGCTACCACTGCCCGGGGTCTCACAGTATTTATCTGCAGAAATGTAGATCATTAAATCAGCATTGTTGATACCGTATGTTTCATGCGATGCTCTGGCAAGAGAGCAGCTCTGTTGTTACGAGACAATCAAATTAGAACCACATAACTTCCTTTGTAAACACACCACAATAAAACGTTGTGCATTTGCAACTCACACCGCTGATAAACAGTCTCTTTACAGGGTACACCATTAAAGCTTTAGTCCAAAATTGTACTGCTGCAGGAAGGACGTGATACTTTATTAATTCGTCCTTGACTCTGTCCGGTGAGCTCTCATCCAAATATCTTGTATCATATCTAATACGTATCGGTCGAAACTTGTCCCAATTTAATTTTTCTTCGAGTTCTATCTCTGGCAACGTCGACCTGAATGGATCAATTTCTGGATTATAGGTGTCATCCATATCATACCAATTTTTATCGATGTAGTCGTCTACAGAAAATTTTGGATCGTACCAGTACATAGTGCTTCCTTCTAGTTTTCTTCTCTTCTCCTCGAGCACTTCAAATGGGTGCGATCCACCATAATCAATAGGTGGATCATTTGGATTCCTTCTTCCGTATGCAGAAGTGCCCTCACTCCGTATATTTAAGTCCAGCTGGGATGAGTAGCGTCGAGATGTGTAGGGTGAAGATGATAAAAGCATTGGGTCACTTCCTCTGCACCCATGATATGCCTGCCATAATATCGCCAGTTGAAGTGCGTTTGACCTTGCTCTCATCGGATAACTTGAAACCTAAACAAGGATGTAATGTGAATGGGATTGACAGTGAGATTGTGAGTACCGGGAATAGGAAAGTACTACGCTACGATACTACCAAGCGAATATTACCACCACCACCAACCACCATCTAAATTTTATCATCGCCTTTCGTTTCGTGTTCGGAGTATTCATAAAAGTTTCATACGAAGGAAAGACCCTGTGACCTGTCACATTGACATTTCAACATTTGAAAATGCCGCTCCGAAGAAAATAAAAAGGGAAACAAAGGAAAGGACAAGAGTTCATCCAGAACCCAAAAAAACAAAACGCAAACAACCCCAAACCCCACGCGGAAGAAATACAAGTCTCGTCTGTTTATTAAAAAGGTCAGAACACAACACTAGTTCAAGTAATACGTACACAATTAGAAACGATGGACGATGTACCAGATATCCCCACAGATGAAGATTATGAAAGATATGCATCGGATCAAGGTTACTATCGAGAATTGATGCACTTCTTATCCGAATCTAGTTCAATGAGAGACACAGCAAAGAACGCAGTGAAACAATCTATGTTTGCGGCAAGTGGAGCATTTGCTGGGTCATTTCTTGGTGGCCCCGTAGGCGGCTTGATAGGTGGTGTTGCGGGAAGTTTGATTGGTTTTTTTCAAAGTGATGACTATGATGGTGCTATCGTTGCTTTGACAAAACTTGAAAGCGACAGACAGGCGGTGAGTTTCTTCTTTGGCCCGCGAGTTCGAGAGTGAAGGCCGCTTATAATTATTGATTTATGGACGTGCAAATTCTTACTTATTTCCTTCTTCAACAAATCTAGAGATTAATGCGTGAGGTGTTTGGTATTCTCAAGACGGCAGGTGGTTCTTACCAAAGAATACTAGAGAACCCAGAGGTATTTAAGACTGCACTTTACCGATTTGCAGAGCAAGACGGCGTGCGCAATGGAATTTGGAATGCATGTTTGCAAAGCACTAGATCTTAATGTGCGTTTGTTTTTAACGCAAGACACTATGTGGATTCAGGATGCAACAAACGCTTCGTATTGTTGAAAATTATTTGCACAGAGGTGATCACGAGAGGCATAAATGGAAATTTTTGTTGCGGAGTCGATAATGTACAAGTACCACCATGTTTAGTATTAAAAGGTAAAACATTAGTCAAGAATTCATCACGTTGGTGTCAACGCCATTCTAAGGACCATTAATAGAAAAATGTGGCAATGCTGCGGGTAAATTCATATCCTTGTTTGCAAATCATGAGCTTCTTCGTTGATAGCAGGCATTGCCAGTGCACACGTATACGAGAAATATGAAAAACCGGGAGTAGCTGTACCACAAACATCTGATTTCTACAAATGGAATCGCGGTATCATCTGGGGTAAAATTACTTTAGCGATCAATTCCAAGTAATGCATATAATACTTCAGCCCCTGTTTCCTTTTACCGCCTACAATTCCATATGATCTGCCATTAATCTCATTCTATGTGCGTTTCTGGGAAGGAATTCACCTTCAACTTCAGCTCCACTTGCTCTCCGAACTATAAAAATAAACTGTGCAGCCATTTCCACGAGACTTTGTCCAACTCATTTCTAGAAACTTCTTCTGAGGTATACCAAGGCGCTGATCAAAATCTTGCGGAAACGGTTTGAGCGTTGCCACAACTTGCAACTTATCCCCTTCATCCCTTAATTTATGTGCAAGTCTTTGCATCATGGCATCTGTAAAGCATAATGACGCAACATACACATGTGTTGCAGATGATAAATCCATTTGAAACAAGTCGCCTTCTCGTATGTCAACGACAGCGCTTTTGCCCAGTCTTACATCCGTTGCCTCCTTTTTAAGTTTGCCCCATGCCTGAATTGCAGCCTTGTATCGTGCATTAGCTAATTCAATTCCCAGAACGTGTTGCACATTTGGCAATTCCATATAGGCTTGAAGCAGTAATTTGCCATTGCCACATCCTAGATCCACAAATGTATGATCTTCATTAGCGACATTGCCGTGGTTCTTGACTAATGACGAATTGTCACCATCATCAGTAGAGCTAGAAGTTAGCCCCATGTAATGAAATAATTGCCGTGCACCTAGTTCCGTGATTTCACCATACGTCGATGGACGTTGTCCTATTCCTTCTGAGCCCATCAAATCATCCAAGTCATCAGTTTCTTCTACTGGTATTTGGAATCCATCAGTGGGCGACCATCCTCTTGAAAGCAAGCTCGTAATTTTCTTCCGCCTTTCAAATTCATGTGGAGTGGATGGTGGGTTAGGATCAATCATTGGAGGGGTTGTGAACACTTCGGAGGGCACACACATAATTGAAGCAGCCACAGAAAGCAGGGTGTGCCTTGCCATTGCCAACTTGATGTCCATTTCTTGATCGATGTTGTTTTGAGCAAAATCGGAAATAGAATCTTCACCTTCGATATTGTTCACTCTTATGATGGTATCCCTCTTTCTAATTTTGTTGGTCGATGCAAGCTTAGGATAATGCAATTGTGAAGTAAATGCATGCGCAAGCGGCATAATGATTGAGATGATGATTTTCGACCTCATGTTGTAACTTGAAGAAAGCTTCTTAATTCAGGATAAATTCTCTGTGCTGTATCGTCTGTCGACGTAATAATGTCTATTGTGTATTTGCTGACTATGATAGTTGGTGATGGCCGATCGATTGTCTTTTTCTCAATGAGGAGCAATTGAATGATTAAAATAATGATGATTGATTTGATGATGAAAGGCCTTTCCTCCCTCATGATCTCATGATGGATGAAAGAAATAAACACCCCCAACTTGTCATGGACGCGTTACGAAAATCCGCGTCAGGTAGGTATATCACAAACAGCTGAACAAGTGCTTCTTGTACAGTAGTATGTATGTACAGTATGTATCAAATAGATAGAAGTTAGTTGAACATATTAGTGCCATCAAGGGTGCCATACGCCGGCCATACGATACGCCATACGCCATACCAAGTACATACTGTAACTGGTATTGTTAAATATTCCCTCCCTACCAATAAAATCAAACGATGGACCAATCACCAGAAGTTGATAAAGATTACAACCAAGCAATGATCCACATCGATCGTGCTATCGAGCGCCATTTAGGAGCGACCTTGGATCAATCCTCTGCATCCCTCGTACCTGATGGGACACAAAGTACATGTCCTATAGAAGAGGCCGACCCGCATGAAAATGAACTTCAAAGAGAGTTAGCACATATATATGCATCAGCAGAATATACGAATCTTGTCAATGATTTAGCACAGCACCCACCACCAATAATATTGCAAAAGAAAGAACCAAAGACAAATAAATCCTTTTCGCTATTTGATATGATGGATGCCAATGCTTTTGCCGGTGCTGGTTCACTCTCTCTACCACCAAATATTCGAGATATTTTAGATTGTCAAGATCATAAAGAGATCCTTTCCAAATGCAATAATGTTAGGGTTCAAGATTTAATCCTGGGATTCAATACGACGCAAGCTGAAGTGCACCACTTGTCGACTTTACTGCACCAACACTTGTTGAGCGAATACAACCGTGCCAATGAAGGCGTAATCCCGGGAGGCATATCCTCTTTAAAAGAAGCGGAATCTTCGTCGCCATCGTTCCTTGCATTGCACACAAAGTGGATCGAAGAATGTACCAAAGATGAAGAAAGTATATCGTTCGCATTTCTACTCGCATTCAATGTTATTCTTGTCTCAAGCCACCCATCCATCTCTACCCGTCAACGCTTCAAAGTTGTAAAAAGCTTGATGACAATATTCCAATGTATAATGAGAGCATGGAATGACGCACCCACGTTCCAAAAGGCGTGGTTAGAAACTTTATATCTTTGGATCAAGTGCTCGTTTCAACGGGGGGCAGAGGAGACGCATCTGGCTTGGGCATATTATGACACAAAGGGCCATCTCTTCGAGAAATGCTTGGCGTGTATGAATTCTACACTGATGATTCGTTTGGTTTTTGAAAAGGCGGGGCTAATGTCGCACCTCAGGCAGATTTTGTGTAGCGGTTGCACTCCGTCGAATGAGAGGACACGAGATGCGGATGCAAAAGCAGATTTGGTTGATGATGGCACGTCTATTGACAATCCAAAAGGATTGGTATTATGCCATTCCCTTTGCTTATTCAAAAGCTTAGTTCTTCATTCGTCAGTTTGGACGTTCCCTTATCTAGAACATGCAGGCGATGACAAAGTAGTGCAGTCGAACGTACCGACAATCGCAACACTAAAGGATGATGTGTATTGGATACAGGATGTAGACAAAGAGCTGAAGAAAGTGTCTTCAATCAAATACAAAGCTCCAACCTGTCAACTTGTGGATGAGTATTTGTTACGCCCGTTCATTGCACTTCTTGAGATTGGCGCGGAGTCACCATTGTCAAAACCTCAAGATTCTCCCCCAAAGGTTGCAAGATTTGGGGATACAGTGGATCCATTTTTAATCCACATTTGCCAACAAAGTATCAAACATATCCTTCACAGCTGCGCCCGAGATGCTGATTTGCTCTCGCAAGTGACGAACTCCTGCAAAAGTTTCCAAACTGAAATCGACTGGGAAAATGAACTGCAACTAGTGTGATTGACTAACATTATATTTGGTGTTTCACTCACACACGGTGCCGTACCAACTACCTGTTTGTACTATGCATAAAAGTACAATTATAATAATGAACATTTGATGCAATTCTAATCTGTTTTCCGAAAAAGTGGCGTGAACAAAATCGCGACAAGGAAGCGAAGCAAGAAGCCACAGGGTATGGTAGATTCAAGATACAATCTACAGGTGTAGGGGGAACTGATCAGTGGATGGTGGGTTAGTGCCAACTACCTGGTTGTACTATACATACTTACGTTACAAGGAGTACAAAGAAATTATGAATGAACATTTGATGCAATTCTAATCTGTTTTTCGAAAAAGTCGCGCGAAAAAAAATCGCACAAGAAGGAAGCAAGAAGCCAATACATTCAGAACAATCTACCGGGTACAACACATACCGGTACAACACACATACAGTACAGCTGAATGAGATTGTGATGTGCTACTTGCTGACTAATTTAACTTCTCTAGCTATCCTTCCCCCCTGGACTATTCAATTCTGATAATGGGAGCATCGCTGTCAGCAAAAACTACAAATGAAGGATTATATCCTGCGAACAGGTCCATTGGAAAGAAGAATAAGTATTCTTTGGCATCAAGCTTCAAAATTCGGCAGAAGCAGGCAAACCCAAAGTCTTGTCTAGAGTTTCATCAATTCTCAGAACTTAGTAATGACATCGCGATGGAAATGTAAGTAACGTCATATCATCCGGTCGTGGCAAACATCCCCTTTCTGTGGGGAAAAGTATCAGTGATCATTTCTCGCTCACTCTCATTCTTGCTTTCTTGGTTTTTGGCAGCATATCCTATGTCGCTGAAGGTCCTTTTGAGGAAGCAGAGAGTATCAACTCCTCACTAACGCACATTTTACCCCTGGTAAACACGCAGTTTCAGAACATTTGCAAATCAGAAGTTCTTTGGATGGAATCCCTTTGTCGTCTCACATGCAAATATCCAAGCAGGTGTCAGAGTGTCTTCAAACGCCTTCTAAAATCAGGCGAGAAAAATCCAAAATGGTCTGTATTCTACCAGGCTAGTGTTGATAAAGATGATTTCATGCTAGCTTCAAAAGTTCAACACATGCATACTTTTAACAAATCGCAGATAATTGAATTGGTTTCAAGCGTATACGAGTCTCTTTCCAAAGATGAGATAGAAGAACATGGAAATAGAACAGCAAGTGAAAGTAGAAGTAGAAGCGGAGACCCAATTATGATAGATTCTGCCAGAACATTGCATCTTCACGTAGTCAAGGAATTTACGTTTATTACCTTACCTGTATTCCATATGAGATGCAATTCTCTCTACCCCGGTGTGCAAATGAATTTAACATTCTTCGAACCCCGTTACAGGATGCTCGTAAGTGAAGTAATGGACGGAAGGAGAGCTTCTGAATCAACAGGAAGGCTGCTAGACGAGCCACGCCCTCGATTTATCTTTGTGCACAAGTCGGGACCACGTTCCTTGAGCAATGGTGCAATGGCGTACTTGGTTGAAATATCGCGGTGTCGAATGCAGGAAGGTGGAAGAGCTCATATTATGATCAAACCATTGAAGAAGGTTAGAATGGTGAGCGTATCTGAGAGGCAAGGTGTTCGTAATGGACTGAGTGATGCTCGAATTAAGAGATTCGACTAGCTGTTCGCTCAATAGATCCTGAAATAATTACTTGTATCTGGTATCTACCCGTACGTGTACTTGTTTATATATCATACAGAGATCGTCGTCGTGTAATATAATGTATTTTTAAAGCACTGTGTTTGTTTATGATATCAAATGTCATCAGGGACTCTACTAATTACTAATTACCTGACCAATCCAAGAGCCTTGACGACAACGCCATAAGTATCAAAATCCTTTCTCTCCAAATAATCCAAAAGCTTTCTCCTCCTAACATACATAGCATCCAAACCTCTCTTCCCCGAATGATCCTTCCTATGCGTCGAAACATGTGTCTGCATTTGCTGAATCCTGCTCGTCAATGCCATAATCTGCACAGCGGAACTCCCTGTATCTCCAGGTCTAACCTCAAATAACTCCATAGCCCTTGACTTTTGAGCTTTAGCAATTTCATTGGTAGATCCATTAGTCAATTGAAACAACTGGCGAACCTTGGGGGACATTTCATCAACCACGTTAGTGAAGTTGAAGCGAAGGGGGGGTGTCTCATTGGACATTTTATCTGATCTTTCCGAGAGGAGGTTCGTGAGGCGGTGTTCCTCTGGTATCTGAGCTAGGGACTCGCGTTGTGCTGTGGGAGCAACGAGAACTGGTTTGTCTTTGGGAACATAGTTGGGTGGATTGCGTTTTGGCTCTGCTTTCGCTTTTTTGAGAATTCGCAGTTTCTTCGTTTTAGTGATTTTTGTTCTGACTTGAGTTACGGTTGTGGTTGCAACCGGCACTCTGAGTTGGGTTGTTTTGAGGATAACGTTTCTGGTGAGTGCAGTTGCGTTTGATTGGAGCCTCAAATGGCTTAGGGACCTAGTGATTGTGTTTGCCAACGACATTTCTGAGTATTTTTCTTGATAAGATAAATACAACTTTGTTGATTGAGACCTTGGTAGTTCACGTGCCAATGGTTGAACTGTGTTTGTGTGGTGGGTGGTGCGACTAGGTAAGGTTGCCTGGTTACCGCACCGGTACATACAGGGGTATGTTGCGCCGCCCTTCAAATCTGTGCGCTGCGTGCTCTCTGACTGATACACTGTGCTTTGTGAGAACAGTGAGAATAACATGCATGTGGAAGGATGGACAGACGGACATTTTTCGAACAAATAATTGTCGCGTACGTGTACACGTACTCGTAACTCTCGTAATCGTAGTAAAATCAAAATCAAAATCTTGATCTCAGCAGGAGCGAGCCATTGGATGACATGCTACAGTACGAGTATTAAAGCATTAATCTTTCAGAGTTATCCTTTCCAGCATAAAATTCAGGCCTTGCATTAATTTTTGACTCTTTGTTGCGTCGTCTGATGTGAAATTTCTCTTACAGTAGGAATACACTATTTCTAAAATCAAATAGTTCTATGTACTTTCAAATGTACTCGCTTAATCAATCTACGCGTACTGTAGCACAGGAGCACAGGTACACGTAGAGTAAATCAGTCTTGCAAAGTATTTGACACCAAATTTGCAAATTCAACGTCCTGAAGGGGCAAGCCACTGCTATCAAAAATCGACATGATCGGTGTCCTAGTAGTCCTAGTTTCATGAAGCGATTCTTCCAAGGAACCAATCTCACAAAGGGACTCCCATAACTCATTGGATTGAAATTCACCCCGTTCCTTTGTCTGGCTGATAGAGTCGCAGATAAGTGCATCAGCGTTACGAATGATTCCTGGATCCAACTCACACTTTCCAGGCGAATCGGATCCTACAGTTGTAATGTGTAAAAAGTTGGATCCAGTTGGAAGGGCAATATCGTCTAAAACTAGTACAGGTTGACGAGATGGAGTCAAAGTATGAATCAATTGGCACTTCTGAAATCCATCACCGCCACTTCCAACGGGCTCATAATGTTCAAACTTCCATTTACGATCTGGTGGATATGATGAAGATTTCATTCTATCAAAAAATGCCTCTGCACTTTGCTTGCTTTTCGTCTTCACAACAACAGTCCTACATGAACTAGGTATGACCCCTGCACCTAACAGTCGAAGCTGCCAGACAGCTTGAACTCCTCCTCCCACAATGCCAATCTTTTCGATTTCTTTCCTTCGTTCTCCCAGGATAAACCTAGAAGCGTAAGCACATGCAGCTGCAGTGCGTACTTCTGTGAGAAGGCCTTCATCGCACAAAACTGTTTTCAAGCGAAGGGTCTTTTGATCAAAGGCGAATACGACCCCTGTATTACCCGTATCTTCTCCACCACCAGCGGCCACCTTGGTAACCATCATATCGCCATCTTTCGTATATCCTGTCTTGACACAAACTTGGGCCCCACTGCCAGCTTTCAGCGGAGGTTGTGGGGGTTGCCCCGCAGTTTGTATTGGAAGAGAGCTTGATACGCCATTTTCTTTTGCTTCAATTGTACTCTGGCGAAATGCTCGTTCTTGCGATGCGAACATTGCCTCGACGCCATCATCTTTATCTGCTAGAAGTGATGATATCGTCGCCTCGATTTTTGAGAAAGAGACAAGTTCTGGTGGATTTGAGAGCGCATTGCTTGCCAAATTGCGATCGTAACTTGTAAGTGACATTTCAGAATCGGGAGTCGTGATTGTTGGTTTGGAAAGATGTGGATAAGCACGAGTAGTAAGTATGGCACGGGGTTGTTGTTGAGAGACTACATAGATGGTATGTGCTTTGTAGGTTTTCCTTGTACCGGTATGAATATCTTGTCATATGATGGATGATGGAGTGGAAGATGGAAGCAAGATGGAAAGAATGAATTCTTTTGATTTTTCAGAATTCTTTCATAAAAAGTATCATCTATCCTTATCAGGATGGTAGTTTAAGTGGGGAGTGACGATCTTTTTTTCGATACCTGAAAACAGAGGCACTTTCAACTTCAACCGAGGAGAAAACGCTATGCCGCAAAGAAGAACTACAGCAACAAGTGGTGAATAGATGTTCATCATAACCTTCCAAGATAAATAAAATGAAACTATCTTTCGGCGCACTCGTCACTTTGTTGACAGCGACAGCTTCAACTTCAGCTTTCACACTGAACCATGCTGGGCAAGTCGGCCAAAGCCAAACTTCCCTCAATGCCATCTCAGGCAGTAAAGGAACAGGCGAAGGGTGGTTAGAAAGACCATCTGCACCTGTTAACTCTGAAGCATCTGCACGCCTTACCCTTGCAGAATCACTAAAGGGTTCTTCGTTTAAAAAGCGTCTGTCTCTTCTTGGATCCACAGGATCCATCGGAACTCAGACCCTTGAGATCGTCGATGCTTGCCCTGATAACTTTGAGGTGGATGCTCTCAGTGCAGGAAATAATGCAGAGCTCATGGCAGAACAGGTTATGAAATATAACCCCAAGATTGCTTCTTTGGCAACTCCCGAGGCTGCAGCTGAATTGAAGGAGCGTTTGACTGCGCTTGGATGTCAAAAATTTCCAGAGATTCTTCATGGTGATGACGGAATCCTTGCTGCTGCCACTATTGATTCTGCTGACACTGTCGTCACTGGTATCGTTGGAGCTGCTGGGCTTAAACCTACCATTGAGGCCATTAAGCTTAAGAAGGATATCGCTCTTGCTAATAAGGAGACTTTGATTTCTGGAGGACCCGTCATCAATCCTCTTGTGGAAGAGTATGGAGTCAATTTGCTTCCCGCTGATTCTGAGCACAGTGCCATCTTCCAATGTTTGCAGGGTGTACCTGAAGGAGGACTCAGGAGGGTTATTCTTACTGCTTCCGGTGGAGCGTTCCGCGATTTGAGCAAGGACGAGCTTTTTAAAATGTGCGAGGAGGACCCTCGTGCAGTTCAAGCCAAGGCTACTACGCATCCTAATTGGGATATGGGTGCCAAGATTACCCTTGATTCTGCAACCATGATGAATAAAGGATTGGAGGTAAGAAATCTGCTACTTTGTGATGTGAAGATGTTTTATAATAAACGTGAATACTGTATGATGATAATGTTCTTCTTTTGCGGGGGCAATATTTTTCATTCCCAACCTTGTCTTTGTAACTAAATCGGCTTGATTTTCTTGGAAAGGTTATCGAGGCGCACTACCTATTCGGAGCAAGCTACGATGACATTGATATTGTCATTCATCCTCAATCAATTGTGCACTCTATGATAGAGACACAAGATACCAGTTGTATTGCTCAGCTTGGATGGGCAGATATGCGTTTGCCCTTGGTGTACTCTGTCTCCTGGCCTCATCGCCTCAAGATGCCTTACAGGCCTCTTGATCTTGCAGAGCTCTCGACGCTCACCTTTTCGAAGCCCGACCATGCCAAATATCCTTGTATTGAACTTGCATATGAAGCTGGAAGAGCTGGTGGTACCATGACAGCCGTTCTTAATGCTGCCAATGAAGCTGCTAACGAGATGTTCCGTGCGGATGTTGGATTAGGATTTTTGGATATTCCCAAATTGATCGAATCTGCAATGGAAGCCCACAAGGATGATTTGAAGGTTGATGGTGTTGTTTTGGATGATATTTTATCTTGTGATGCTTGGGCCCGTCAATATGTTGAGTCGGCTGCTGAAAAACTCAAGAATGGAGGCAAGATACTATCTGTGTAAATGATATCATCAATGAGTAAAAATTGGCTAGGATCCTCTTTCTATCCATATTGCTATGAGGACATGTGTATGTAGAAGAAACTTATTCTTTTTTTAATCTTCATTCCTGAGAATTTCCATTTTGAAACTTTCTTCTGTTTTATTTTATAAAATGCCGCAGTTTTTACGAATAGCTTCAGCAGCTCAAACAACCTATATGTGCTTTGGCAGCGTTTCGTTGTAGAATGCTTTTGCATACAGTCATTTACATCACAAAATCATGTGTGTTCTCCTTGGACAGCGTTTCGTATTAGATATCATACAGCAGATCAAACAGTTTTTTAGATTTTTTGTGAAGATGAAAGTTTGAAAGAGTGAATTTAGCTCAACTTGCGCATAAACGTCGTCATTGAAAGGCCTTATAGGGAGAGATCTGAACCACCTCCAATTACCCAGTCCCAACTGCCAACTGATGACCCTTACAAATAAATTGAACCCGATGCCAAAGAACACGTCCGGCATCTCTAACCTCCTCGCAGCTCTTACTCGTAAAAAAAAGAGCTTTATCCGAAGACTGAAACCAATATTATTATCAAGTCGTTCTCTCGAAGATGCAAGAGGTACCAATAGACCACATTCATGACACACTTTCTATGCAAGGAATACCAGAGGACGAAGCCCAGACAATAGCATCTGTGAGAAATTGTACGTTTCGGAACAATAAGACTTTGCGAGATATTGCTGGAGTTGGAGGAAATGTTTTAGAATGGTACGTGTGTATGCTCAATTTTTTGTAATTATTGGCCATTTATAAACCAACAAGACTAATTTTCATTTTTTCATCCCTTTCTTTCTTGACGATGATGATAGGTACGATTTTGCAGTATTTGGGTATTTCAGCGATGTCTTAGGAGATGTGTTTTTCCCGAAGCAAGAGGGTAACGCGGCAATGATCGAATCATTTAGTGTCTTTGGGCTTGCTTTCCTATGTCGACCAATCGGTGGAATTTTGCTTGGTTACATCGGCGACGTTTATGGGAGAAAACGAGCTTTGGAAATTTCGATCTTTCTCATGGCCTTTCCCACTTTTTTATTGGGGTGAGTAAAAAGTTATCTTTGAATTGAACTTGAACATAGAAACAAAATTCCGTTCCTAAAACCGTATCTGCACAAAATTTAGGTGCCTGCCATCTTATGCTCAAGTGGGGAGTCTGTCGTTCATTCTTTTGATCATCGTTCGAATGTTGCAGGGATTTTCAGTGGGGGGGCAACTGGTTACTTCGCTTGTGTATACTTGCGAAAATAATCCACGCCCACACTGGGGGTTTTATGGCAGTTTCGTCATGGCCGCAGCTAACTTTGGAACGTTACTTGGAGGAATCATGGCCACTTATCTGAGGTCATCGTTAGATGATGATCAGTTGCATGAGTTCGGATGGAGAATCCCATTCCTATCAGGAATTCTTGTTTGCGTATGTGGGATATATCTAAGATACTTTTGTGATGACGATGAAGCGTTTCATGTAGATCCGAGTGATGCACCTGCGAACCCGCTTGCAGCTGCTTTTGCAAGGGGCAACGAGAGAGCACTAATTGCAGCATCATTGGTGCCCATGCTTTGGGCCGGGGGTTTCTACATCATATTTGTGTGGATGGCAGTATTCATGGAAAAAATGGTAAAGCCTCCTGTACCAGAAGCGTTCTTAGTAAATTCAGGCGCTCTGTTCTTGAGTGTATGCATTTTATTTCCTGTTGCTGGGAGTTTATCTGATAGGATTGGGAGAAAAAGAATGATGTACATAGGGTGCCTTTTCCTCGCATGCCTGTGCCCATTTATGGTTATCTTTATTGCTGAAGGCAGTAATTCGGTCCTCATTGGTAATAGTTCTACCAATGCCTTCATTGCTCAATTCATCATGGGAATCTTTTTATCTTGTTTCGGCGCGCCGAGTAAGTACACACATATTCAAAATTATGCCCCTTCGAAGCAAATTCATGGTACAAGAACTAAGTTTGTGCTGTAACATAGTGTGTGCTTGGTTAGTGGAGAGCTTCCCTGCACCAATTCGACTTACAAGTGTTGCTTTTGGGTACAACATTGGAAATTGTGTTGCCGGTGGGACGGCACCAGCTTTAGCTACATATCTTGTAGATAAATATGGTAATCATTCTCCTGGATTCATGATTACTGTTATTGCTTTGATTTCTTTGTTAGGATTGGTCATTGCCCCTGGACCCGCTATCGTCAAGGAAGATACTCAGGACATTCCAGGGATCGAACTGCCAGAAACCCAGAACAACCCAGTGAGACATAATGATTCATTATTGGGGATAGAGGTTGAAGAATTTGAAGACAACCGAATGCGAAAAATGAATACAACTTCATCTTTATTTACTATTGAAAATGGACATTTGAATTCAAACTTTGGAACGGTAGCAAGAGATCCTAGTACTACAAGAATGCCTAAGGAGGACGAGAGTTACTTGTCTTATGATAATGAAGATATTAGTGATGGGATGTCATTCGGACCGAGTGATATTGATGATGGAAGTGTACGAGGTGAAATAATTTGAATTTTGAATTAACATGCATTTGTTCTACGCAGTTCTGGAGTTCAAAGGCAGGACTTTAGATACGTGTACGTATTATTGTTCTAACGGGCATGTTTGCACAAGGCACGATATGATGGTGTTCGCAATGCTGTTCGATTTTATAATGCATTTACATTTGCGGTCGTAAGAACCGCGAGTGCATTGCAAAAGGTTGTACATGCTAACATTAATCGCAATGTGCTAAGAGCTAAAAAGCGTCATATGGAAGACAATACAAATGAAAATGAAAATACCAAATCGGGTAATGCCACGGATGACCTGGATGTAGGAGTGAGGGAACACATGGACCCAAATGAAGTGAATCAATCGCTCGTCACTATTTACTCTACAGAAGACGAACGAACCTGCGTGTTGTAGATTATCACAACTCCCACACAATAATAACGGAATCTCAAAACCAAGAGGGGTGGGTGAAGATAGCTGTGAAGACCGACTTTTAAAATGTGTTCATACCTGTCCTGAAAACAGTGCCGAATCCATGATTGAACAACCTCAAGTTAACGTGTATCTCAATCTGCGATGGAAACTTCGACCCGAGCTCAGCAGGAAGCTCATTGAAGATGCTCTCCCAGAGGTACTTGGGGTGCAGATTTGGATAAGATACGACAGGTCTGCGACGGACGTATCAAGACAGCACCATTCCTTTCCTTCATGGTGTAGGAATATTAAGGATCAAATCTGATTTGGATCGTATGCAGTATATTCTCTCCCTTTTGAAAAAGCAAAAGGTTAAGGTTTGTTCGTTTGTGAGATTCAAATGTTCTATATGACTTTCTTGTGACGTCACCAAAACGCCACAACAAACTTAAACCTCAACAAGCGCGGGAGTTTTCTGAGCCAAGAGTGAGTCGAGTCCAACTTCAGAGACTAAGATTCGTGACTGCTCTTTGCGCAAAATCATGCGCGGATGATCTTAGCATGAACTTAGAAGAACTTAGAGCACCATTGAGCCACCGCGCCCAACTCCAGAGATATGAAGACGGAAGGGGAC
>Ga0115005_10000942_pt1 | contig 22873 bp, 22 predicted proteins | sample ArcOceMetagenome_FD_87163 | JGI IMG/M metagenome (GOLD analysis project Ga0115005, IMG submission 87163) | Marine eukaryotic phytoplankton communities from Arctic Ocean - Arctic Ocean - Greenland ARC118M Metagenome | ecosystem: Environmental > Aquatic > Marine > Oceanic | place: Arctic Ocean...
GCCACTAAAGAATGATAACGAGCGACAGGTAATGGATGATTAATCTCTTGAAAAACACCGTTTTGGCGATGCGTAATATTTGATGCTTTACCATGAACTATTTCAGGCGCGCGAACGATGTCTCCACCATAATGTTCAATTAACGCTTGATGACCTAAACAAATACCTAATATGGGATACTGACCGGTACATTTTGCAATGAGTTCCATCAAACACCCTGCTTTACTCGGTTCGCCAGGACCAGGTGACAATACAAGTAGCACACGGTCGGTACAATTTTGCATTTGCTCAAAGATGAAGTCGGCTGACAATGTGTTGCGATAAATGGTTGGATCAAAACCTAAACACTGAAATTCATCTACTAAATTGTAGGTAAATGAATCAAGGTTATCGAGCATGAAAATTTTAACGTTTCCGTTATCATTATTATCTGTATGATTATGCATGTTCGTTCTCCTTATTTGGTTTTGCACAAATTTCAACCGTAAATAGTTCTGCATGTTGAATCGCGTTGATCACCGCTTGTGCTTTTTGCTTGGTTTCATTGGCTTCTGACTGCGGGTCTGAATCGTAAACGACACCAGCACCTGCTTGAACATGGGCGATGCCATGTTTAACAAAAGCAGAACGTATAACAATACAGGTGTCCATCTCACCATCACCCGTTAAATAACCAACGGCGCCGCCATAACTGCCACGACGTTTTCCTTCAACTTCTCTTATTAATTGCGTTGCTTTTACTTTCGGCGCACCCGATAAAGTGCCCATGTTCATACAAGCTTGGTAAGCGTGAAGGGCGTCTAAGTCGAGATCTAACGTGCCACAGACTCTAGACACTAAATGCATAACATGAGAATAACGGTCAACTTTAAGTAAATCCGCTACATATCGAGTGCCTGCTTGGCTAACGCGTGCAATATCGTTACGTGCTAAATCAACGAGCATGGTGTGCTCAGCTAATTCTTTCTTATCTAAGCGCAATTCAAGTTCAATACGACTGTCTAAATCGAGGGAAATTGAGCCGTCTTTATTAAAACCACGTGGACGTGTTCCTGCAATAGGGTAAATTTCTACTTGGCGATTCTTGTGTTGGTATTTTAATGCGGATTCTGGAGAAGCACCAAAAATACAAAAGTCGCTATCTTTAAGGTAAAACATATACGGACTAGGATTGCTTTGCTTTAATGCTTTATAGGCATTTAACGTATTTGAACAATTAAGCGTAAATGTACGAGAAGGAACCACTTGAAAAATATCACCTGCGCGAATATTTTCTTTTAATTGGTTAACGGTATTACAAAATTGTTCATCAGAAATATCACTGCTAACTTTGTTTTTTTCAATAGGGCTTTCACTAGCATTAGTTCGTGGAATTTCGTGTGCTATATATTGTTGAGCAAGAATACTTTTTATATCGCTTAACCGTTGACGAATAGTGGCTAAATTATTGCCCGCCTCTTTTCCTGAAAAAACATTACCAATGACTTCAGTCGACTGTGTTTCATGGTCAATAACAACAACAGTTTCAGCAAGGTAATAAACAAAATCAGGACAAGTATTGTCGCCATTACTGACTTCAGGCAATTGTTCGGTCATCGACATCATATCAAAAGCAAAAACACCACCCAGAAATACGGCAAAAGGGTGCCCGTTACTATTTTCTAATTTATTGAATAAGCGCAAACTTTGAAAAGGGTTAATCGCTAATAAGCGAGATTTCTCATCAAGTTGTTGAGTAACTTCAGGGAAAACCGCATTAAACGAATTGTTGTCAGCTGTTAATGTCGCGTGCTCGGCTAATTGCTGTTGTGCGAATTCAAGTGCCGCGTGGCCATTTTTTGTTAACGCTTCAAAGGTAACTACATTACCATGACAAGTAATTTTCAATGCGGCATCGGTAAGTAATAAACTTTTTAATTGATGTTTTTTATCAATCTCAGCTGATTCTAATAATAAGTTATTATCAGTTTTTTGGCTTAACTTGTGAAATATCGCCAGTGGATCTGTTTGATATTTTACTGTTTCTGACAAAGTATTAACACTGCCAGTTTGCTCATTTATAGCAAAAGTATTCTGATGGTTCATATGCTTTCCTAACGGTTAAATTTTAACTAATGGTCAACCTGCATAAATCGGCAGTAGCCACCATATAAACCAACTTTTAATACGAATTTTAATCATGCTTTTCTCTCAACATTCTTTAGCGTAATGCTAAAAAGTAAAAAGCCCACTCATATAAAATAAGCAGGCTTTTTGAATTTTTACGTACAAGTAAACATCACAACCCACTTATGTAGAGTTATGCCACCAACAAATCATCGAAATAGTTTGTTTTACTTGTATCATTATTGTCTTCATCTCAGTAAAATTGCATCAGCAATTAATTCCCCTATAGAAGAACCGATTATGACTGTATTGTCAACCTCTGATTTAGCTGATTATTATAGCCTACGGGTAGATTTGCACAGTCATACGAAATGCTCTGACGGTACCTTAACGCCGCAAGAGCTTGTTGAGCGGGCGGTTAACTTCCAATTGAACGTTTTAGCGATTACTGATCACGATACAGTGAAAGGTTTATCTATCGCTAAAAATTATATTTTAGAAAAAAATCATCCATTAAAATTAGTGAATGGTATTGAAATATCAACCAGTTGGCATGGCTTTGAAATTCATATCGTGGGTTTAAATATTGATGTTAACAATAATGAATTACAAACATTAATTGAAAGCCAACAAGAAGCGAGAGAATTACGTGCGACAACTATGGGTGAAAAACTCACAAAATGTGGTTTCCCCGGTATTTATCAGCAAGCGAAAGCATTAGCGGGTGAAGGCTCAATTACCCGAGCACATTTTGCAAAAATATTATTGCGAGAAGGTCATGTTGACCATATGCAAAAAGCTTTCGATAAATATATTGGTAAAGGTCAACGCGCTTTTGTAAAGCCTACATGGTGCTCTATTGAAGAAGCCATTGTTGCTATTCACTCTGCCGGTGGTAATGCGGTTATCGCTCATCCGGTGAGATATGACTTATCAACTAAATGGTTGCGCCGTTTAGTGGCTCAATTCAAAGCAGCAAAAGGTGATGCTTTAGAAATAGTATTACCGCAAATGGGTAACGAACAACGAAAATTAATGCTAAGCTTTTGTTTAGAATATGATTTACATGCCTCTATGGGATCAGATTTTCATTATCCTACCCGATGGAGTGATTTAGGTCGTAATTTACGTATGCCAGATAAAGTAAAACCTATTTGGGATCTTTGGCATTGAGACTAAAGTCATACCAAAGATAATGCTGAAACTAACATCAACACCAACAGTGGAGTAACCTTATGAGTCAGTTCTTTTATGTACACCCTGATAATCCGCAAGGTCGTTTGATGAAGCAAGCGACAGCCATCATTCAACAAGGTGGCGTTATCGTTTATCCCACCGACTCCGGTTATGCTTTAGGTTGCCATATAGGTGATAAAAAAGCGCTTGAGCGTATTTGTAAAATTCGTGATATTGATAAAAATCATAATTTTACTTTAGTTTGTCGTGATTTATCTGAATTATCTGAATACACTCGTGTGGATAACAGTGCTTATCGCTTATTAAAAAGTAATACACCTGGGCCTTATACTTTTATTTTTAAAGGTTCAAAAGAAGTACCTAAACGTTTACTCAATCCGAAAAAGAAAACGATTGGTATTCGAGTGCCTGACAACGCAATTGCCCAAGCGTTACTTGCAGAGCTGCAAGAGCCTATTATGTCGACGACATTGATTATGCCAGGTCAAGAACATGCGGAGTATGACCCCGAGCATATTCGCGACATTTTAGAACACGAAGTTGATTTAATTATTAATGGTGGGCATTTAGGTGAGCATCCAACAACAGTGGTCGACTTTTCTGATAATGAACCTAGCGTTATTCGTGTGGGTGAAGGCGACCCAACACCCTTTGAATAGTCTTTTTTATGAATGGTGAATAAACTTTGAATCAATCAGTTACTCAAAAGAAAGCTAAATTACCTCGTGAGATGGTTCAGCAGGTTTTACCGCTGGCGTTGATAAGAGGTGAAGTGGTGGTCAAAAAGCCTCAAGATTTATTTATTCCGCCAGATGCCCTCGAAGTTATTTTAGAATCATTTGAAGGACCGCTCGATTTATTGCTTTACCTTATTCGTAAACAAAAATTTGATATTCTTGATATGCCGATTGCCCCCATTACAACGCAATACATGCAATATATCGAATTAATGAAAGAAATTAAAATGGAATTAGCGGCAGAGTATTTAGTGATGGCCGCCATTTTAATGGAAATAAAGTCACGTTTATTATTACCTAAACAAGCTGTAGAAGAAGCTGATGAAGATCCGCGAGCTGAGCTAGTACGCCGTTTACAAGAATATGAAGTGATAAAAAATGCGGCTCAGCAGCTCGATCAAATCCCTCGATTGGAACGTGACTTATTTGAAGGAAGCGCGGAACTTGCTGAAGACTTTCAAGCTGCTATTTTTGAAACGCATGTTGAAATGAGTGAATTAGTTTCTGCATTGCAGGGGGTAATGAAACGTACTAAAGCGTTTGAGCATCATCATATAGAAAAAGAATTTCTATCCACTCGAGAAAGAATGTCTTTAATATTAGCGTATTTAAAACGTGCTGCGGCAACCAATTCAGCTTTTGTTGAATTTAGTGAGTTATTCAAAGTGCAAGAAGGTAGGCAGGGTGTCGTGGTTACTTTTTTAGCTATTTTAGAGCTGATTAAAGAAAGTTTAATCGAATGTTTGCAAACGCAAGTCTTCGGTCAATTAAGAGTGCGGTTACCTGAATGACATCTATTGAACGCTTGAAATTATCACAACTCTTAGAAGCTGCATTTTTTGTGAGTAATACACCATTAAATATTAAACAATTGAAAACAGAGTTATTAATAAATTATCAGGTAAGTCATCAAGAAATTCGTGATGTTATTAATGAATTGGTGATAAAATATAAAGACTCAGGTATCAACCTTGTAAAAGTTGCTTCAGGTTATCGTTTTGAAACGATTACAACACTGAGTGATGACTTAGCGTTTTTTGTCGCTAAGCTCAATAAAGAAAAAGCGCCAAAATATTCTCGTGCACTTTTAGAAACACTCGCACTTATTGCTTATAAACAACCAATAACTCGCGGTGAAATAGAAGAAATTCGCGGAGTGGCGGTAAGTAGTTATATAATGAAAACATTATTAGAAAGAAACTGGGTGAAAGTGGTGGGTAACAAAGAAGTGCCCGGTAGGCCTTCGTTATATGCAACCACGAAAACATTTTTAGATTATTTTTCATTAACATCATTAACTCAGTTACCAGAATTATTGCCTATGGCTGATTTAGGCGCTACAGATAAACCAATTGAAGAAATGGTTTAGTTATAGCAACATCAGCAGCATTGATAAAAATATACAAACACTATTTATTTTAGAGACAGCAACGTAGCGGGAAATCCTGTGAAGTTACTGACGTAAAGAGAGTTAAACCCCATGTCTGAAAAATTACAAAAAGTCCTTGCCCGAGCGGGTAAAGGCTCACGCCGTGAAATGGAAACCTTTATAAGTGCGGGTCGCATCAGTATTGATGGAAAGACCGCTTTTTTGGGTGACCGCATCGAAGGAACCGAGCAAATTCGTCTTGATGGCCATATCGTAAAATTAAAAGCCAAAGAAGACGATTTATGTCGTGTCATCATGTACAACAAGCCTGAAGGTGAAATGTGTACACGTAAAGATCCTGAAGGCCGTCCAACGGTTTTTGATCGTTTACCGCCACTAGAGAATAGCCGTTGGGTTGCTGTAGGTCGATTAGATATTAATACTTCGGGTATGCTTTTATTTACGACGGATGGTGAGCTTGCTAATCGCTTAATGCATCCTTCACAAAAAGTTGAACGTGAATATGCCGTACGTGTGTTTGGTGAAGTTAATGAAGCGATGCTTCAAACCCTGCGTGCGGGTGTTAAATTGGAAGATGGGCCGGCGAAATTCCAAAAAATCACCTATAAAGGTGGTGAGGCACGAAATCATTGGTTCCATGTCGTACTTTCGGAAGGACGAAATCGCGAAGTACGCCGTTTATGGGAAAGCCAAGAAGTTCAGGTAAGTCGTTTAATTCGTGTTCGCTATGGTGATATGGAAATGAAACGACAATTACCTAATGGTGGTTGGACTGAGTTAGCGTTAGCTGACGTTAATTATTATCGTAAATTAGTCGGTTTGCCTGTTGAAACACAAAGCAAAGTAAAAGTTGATGAAAAAGCGATGGATAATGCAAAAAGTCGTCGTATTCGTCGTTCAGTGAAAAAGCATCAGCAAAGAAGCCAACAAGCAACACGTCGTCGTCGTTAGTTATAAGGGACAAATTACTTGAATAAAACATACATTGAAGATCATGCCTCATTGGTAGAACTTTGTCAGAAACTTGCGAAAGCAGATTTTTTAGCAATAGATACCGAATTTGTTCGTACGCGTACCTTGTATCCTAAATTAGGTCTTATTCAAGTGAATGACGGAGAAAATTTAGCCTTGATTGACCCCGTTGCTGTTGACGATTTATCGCCATTTTGGCAGCTATTAACAGACGAAAAAATTTGTAAAGTGTTACATGCTTGTTCAGAAGATTTAGAAGTTTTTCTTACTGCTGCAAATTGTCGTCCCGTTAATTTAATTGATAGTCAAATAATGATGTCGTTTCTTGGTCATGGTTTATCCATGGGCTATGCGGCAATGGTTAATCATTATTTAGACATTGAAGTTGATAAGTCTGAGTCTCGAACTGATTGGATGAAGCGGCCTTTAACGGCTAAACAACTTGATTATGCTCAAGCTGATGTCGATTTTTTATTTCAACTCTACCCACGTATTTATAAAGAACTTGAACAAAAAGGTTGGCTTGATGCAGCAAAGCAAGAAAGTGAATCATTGATTGAACGAAAGTTTACCCCCATTGATGAAAGTAAGTTGTATCGTAATATCAAACTCAGTTGGAAACTCAGCCCTAAACAATTATATTTATTACAGTATTTAGCAAGCTGGCGTTTTCAGCAAGCTAAAAGTCGTGATATGCCAATAGGCTTTATTGCTAAAGACCATACTTTATTTGCGTTAGCGGTTCATAATCCTGAGAACGTTGGGATTATGTCAAACCTTGAAGGTGTCGAAATGTTAGACGTTCGTCATAAAGGTAAATCTATGCTGATGGTCTTAAAAAAAGCAGAGCAAGAAGATTGCGGAAAATACCCAGAGAAAATACTTCGTCTTGACGAACACCCTGGTTATAAACAAATATTTAAAAAAGTAAAAGGTTTCATTGCCGAACAGGCCGAAAACATCGAGCTTTTACCTGAGAATTTAGCATCTAAAAAGCAAATTAATCAGTTTTTGTCATGGCACTTTAAACTTAACAATGCACCTGAATATAGTCTGTCTGTTGATATTTTAAATGGCTGGCGTAATGCACTTTTTGGTAATGAATTAAGTTTATTTGCCAATAATGATTTTAAGTAATATTTAGATGTTGAAAAAAATTCATAAGATAAAATATCATAATCCTGCTTGTACTTTTCTTAATGAAATATTTCAAGCTACTGTAAAACTCATACTAAAACATAGGTCTCCTTTATGCTGTGTACTATCTATAAAAGTTCTAAAAAAGTAGAAACATATCTTTTTGTTAAACAACGTGATGATTTTTCAACGGTGCCTGCAGCGCTAATGTCAATGTTTGGTAAGCCAATACTTGTTAGCGTGATGAATTTAGCAAACAAAGAAAAGCTTGCGCTTGCCGATATTGATAAAGTTAAAGAAAAGTTAAATGAGCAAGGTTATTACTTACAACTTCCTCCACCTAAAGAAAATTTACTTGATCAACATAAAGAAGAGATGCAATTAAGAAAGAGCATTAAAAATTAAGGTGAGTTGAATGAATCTATTATTGAAAATTAAAAGCTATAGCTTACTGATCACGTGTTCTTTATTATTTTGTTCAATAAGCGCTGTGCAAGCAGCGAAAAAAGAACTTTCAGCAGCAGGCTTCGAAAAGTATGTGGTTACACTAAAGGCAGAAGCGCTTACGAAGGGCTATGATGATGAGTTGGTTAAACGTGCCTTTTCAAAAATAAAATTTCATGAACGAGCGGTAAAAGCTGATCGCGCTCAACCCGAGAATGTCGAAACTTTAGATACCTATTTACCAAAACGTGTACCTGATTGGAAGGTTGAGAAAGCGCGTGCAATGTATAAAAAACATTTACCTTTGCTAACTGAAGTTGGAAAGAAATATAGTGTACAGCCTCGTTTTATTGTTGCTCTGTGGGGACTTGAGACTAACTTTGGTAAAATCATGGGTAACTATAATGTTATTTCTGCACTTACAACGCTAGCGTACGAAGGTCGTAGAGAAGCTTTCTTTAAGAAGCAATTATGGGCCGCATTAACTATTGTTCAACAAGGTCATATTAGTGTTAAAAATATGAAAGGCTCTTGGGCTGGAGCCATGGGGCAAAATCAATTTATGCCGACTTCATTTGTCGCTTATGCAGTAGATGGTGATGGCGATGGAAAAAAAGATATCTGGGGGAACTCGGCTGATGTATTTTCTTCAATGGCGAATTATCTTAACAAAGAAGGCTGGAACGACGAGTTAACATGGGGAAGACAAGTTAAGTTACCTCAGGGGTTTGATATGTCATTGGCCATACCCAAAAATACCGGTAGCCGTAAAAACTGGTTAAAAGCTTGGGCGGGAACAGAAAAAACGTTAGCGCAATGGCAACGTTTAGGTATAAGGCGTGCAGATGGTACTAACTTACCTAAAGTCGACGTTAAAGCTGCTCTGGTATTTCCTGATGATGAAAATGGCCGCGTATATTTAGCCTATAACAATTACAAGAGTTTAATGCATTGGAATTTGTCATATTACTTTGTCAGTTCTGTAGGGCATTTATCAGATCGAATAAAGTTTCCACCCATTTATTAAGTTTAACAAGCTCCCTATTAGTCGGTAAAAGAGATAAATTTATGAGCGAACAAGCTCCTTTTTGGCAAACAAAAAAATTAGAAGAAATGACTCGCCCTGAATGGGAGTCTCTCTGCGATGGCTGTGCAAAATGTTGTCTAAACAAGTTTATTGACGACGATGAAACAACAGATGAAACAGAATTACTACCAACGAGTCACATAAATGAAGGTGAGCAAATTCATTACACCAATATTGCTTGTCATTTGTTGAATGAGAAAAGTTGCCAATGCTCGAAATATGAAGAGCGTACCACCTTAGTTCCCGATTGTGTCCGACTGACGCAAGAAAACTTAGACGGTGTATTTTTTATGCCACCAAGTTGTACTTACAGGCGTTTAAAAGAGGGACGAGGCATGCCTTCTTGGCATCCATTACTCAATAAAGGTAAAAAATCTGCAATGCATAAAGCTGGTATGTCGGTGCGTGGAAAAATAGTTAAAGATGATGATGTTGCCATAGAGTATTTTGAAGATTATATTGTTTCATGGCCCCTAAATGATCTTGACTAAGTCATAATATTGTCATTTATTCTAGAGCGCTAAGCCTTTTAGCGCTGTCTTATTACCTATACTGATCAGTAACTATTTATTTGATTTCTTATGAATATTAAATAAAAAATTAAATTCCTTTTGCTTAATTTTTAAAACTTCAATAGCATACGCCTGATATTATGTTTCTACTTTTAAGCATACCATAAGTAGAGAATAGCCAATAATTCTTCTCATACTCAACAAAGTGAAATACACATGATCATTGATGGTAAGCAGGCTGCTGCTGATTTACGAAAAACATTAGCTATTGAAGTTGCACAACTTAAAGAAGATAAAGGAATTATTCCAGGCTTAACCGTTGTTTTGGTCGGAGAAGATCCTGCGAGCCAAGTTTATGTTCGTAATAAAGTAAAGCAAACACGTGAAGTCGGTATGATTTCAAATGAAATTAAATTACCTAAAGATGCCACTCAATGTCAATTGTTAGAGCAACTTCAACTATTGAATAATGATAACGCTGTTCACGGTATTTTGGTGCAATTGCCTTTACCAAAACACATTGACGAAAGTGTGATTATTGCTGCTATCGCCCCTCATAAAGATGTTGATGGCTTTCATGCAATGAACTCTGGTCGTTTACTCAATGGTGAAAAGGGTGCTTTAGTTCCCTGTACACCACAAGGATGTATTATTCTTGCTAAAAAGCACTTAGGCGAAGATTTGTCTGGTCAACATGCCGTAGTTATTGGTCGCTCAAATATTGTAGGAAAACCTGTTGCTCTCTTACTTTTACAAGAAAACTGCACGGTAACTATCGCGCATTCACGCACTAAAAATTTAGCTGAGGTTTGTCGACAAGCTGATATTGTCATCGCAGCTGTCGGTCGCCCAAATTTTGTTCAAGCGGGTTGGATAAAACCGGGAGCAACCGTTATCGATGTGGGTATTAATCGTATTGAAGATGAAAACGGTAAAGGCAAGCTCGTTGGTGATGTTGATTTCGCAAATGTTGAAAATATCTGCGGTGCTATTACGCCTGTACCAGGTGGTGTCGGCCCCATGACAATCGCTTGTTTGTTGAAAAACACCGTTGAAGCGGCACGTATGAACGCTTAACTTAACGTGTTTTATTAAGATTTCGACTAAATACCAATAACGTATTATTGGTTTTTTTATACCCTAAATATCGTGTTAATAAAGGCGTCATTAATTGATCATCTGTTGCTTGGCTAAAGTTATTTATTTGATAGAAATTGGAAAGGCTTTCATCAGCAAAGCAAATTATTGATTGATTAGCATGTTGAAATAATGCGTGTTGGACAAGTTGACTGGCTAACTTTTTTTGACGAAACTCTTGTTTTATCACTAAAGCATGCAAAAATAATTGAGAATTGTTCTCTTCTAATCCAGAAAGGATCACAGCGCCAATTATTTCTGACGAATATTTAATAACGTAAGTGTTATCGTATCCAAGTAAACTCGCGCTATAGCTTTGTTGTTTATAAAAGCGCATGAGTGATTTCTTGTCACTTTTACTTGCAATGGTGATCTCTGTATTCATACATTTTATTCTGAATTATTTTTATTTGTTATTATAGAATGAAAAAACCAAGCAAGTTGCTTGGTTTTTATGTCTCTGAGTGTTTTTTCTATACTCTAAGGGCTTTTTCACCACGCGCAATACCAACACAGCCAGAGCGAACTGCTTCAATAATCTCAGTTTCATTAGCCAGTGTATTCACAAATGCATTAAGCTTTTCAGCATCACCCGTTAATTGAATGGTATAGACTTGTTTGCCAATATCAATAATAGACCCCCTAAAAATATCGGTAATACGTTTAACTTCAGTGCGAGATTTATCATTCATTGCTAAAACTTTGATGAGTATTAATTCGCGTTCAACATGACTCCGTTCAGTTAAGTCGGTAATTTTGATTACATCAATGAGCTTATTGACTTGTTTAACAATTTGCTCAAGCACTTTATCATCACCTCTGGTCGCAATGGTTATACGAGATAAACTATGATCTTCAGTAGGAGCAACCGTCAAACTTTCAATGTTGAAAGCACGCTGTGAAAACAATCCAACAATACGTGATAATGAACCTGCTTCATTTTCTAATAAAATAGCTAAAATTCTACGCATTATGATTTTACTCCTTTTTTGATCCACATATCGTCAATTGCACCTAAGCGTATTTGCATTGGATATACATGTTCATTTTCGTCAACTAAAACATCAACAAAGACTAAGCGATTCCTAATGTTAAATGCTTCAGTTAGTTTATCTTCTAATTCATCTAAATGATTTATTTGCATACCCACATGACCATAAGATTCTGCAAGTTTTACAAAATCAGGCAAAGACTCCATGTAGGAGGATGAATGACGACCACCGTAAACCATATCTTGCCACTGGCGTACCATGCCCAAAGAACGATTGTTTAATGAAATAATGACAACGGGTAAATTGTACTGAAGGCAAGTTGCAAGCTCTTGAATGTTCATTTGTATTGAGCCATCACCCGTTATGCATATAACATGACTTTTTGGAAAAGCTAACTTTACCCCCATAGCCGCGGGTAAACCAAATCCCATCGTGCCTAAACCTCCAGAGTTAATCCATTGGCGAGGTTTAGCATAAGGATAGTATTGCGCAGCAAACATTTGGTGCTGCCCTACATCAGAGCAAACATAAGCTTCACCTCTTGTGATCTTATACATAGCTTCAATAACGCGTTGCGGTTTTATCTGGTCGCCTTCTTGTACGTAGCTTATGCTGTTAACTTCACGCCACTCATTAATTTGTTGCCACCAATCAGCCCTTTCTTCTTTATTTGGTTCAAAATTGGTTACGGTTAATTCGTCTAATAACTGTTGTAATACCACATCAACAAGGCCAACAACGGGAATATGAGCATTAATCGTTTTTGAAATAGAGGTTGGATCAATATCCACATGGATGATTGTTGCATCGGGGCAAAATTTCTTTACATTATTGGTTACCCTGTCATCAAATCGTGCACCTAGTGCAAGAATAACGTCAGCGTTTGCCATAGATCTATTAGCTTCTAAAGAACCATGCATACCTAACATACCAATAAAGTTCTTATGGGTGCCCGAAATTCCTCCCAGCCCCATTAATGTGTTGGTTATTGGAGCATCTAACTTCTCAACAAGTTCTGTAAGCAACTCAGCAGCGTTTGCAATGATAACGCCGCCACCAGAGTATACAACGAGTTTTTTAGCCTTTGATATAGCTGCTACTGCTTTTTTAATCTGTTTATGGTGACCTTTTACGTTAGGATTATACGAACGCATCTTTACATTAGTTTCAATACGAAATTGACCTGTACTCGTTGGCATCAATAAATCTTTTGGTAATTCAATAACTACGGGTCCTGGTCTTCCTGTGCTCGCTATATAAAAAGCTTTTGCGATAATGTTAGGTATTTCCTCAACATCTCGACAATTGAAGCTATGTTTAACTATGGGTCGTGAGCAACCCACAATATCGGTTTCTTGGAAAGCGTCATCACCAATTAATGACGAAGGAACTTGCCCTGAAAGCACAACCATAGGAATAGAATCCATGTAGGCAGTGGCAATACCCGTTATACAATTTGTCGCTCCAGGACCTGATGTGGCTAATACTACACCTACTTCACCCGTTGAACGTGCATAACCATCAGCCATATGAGTTGCTGCTTGTTCATGACGAACGAGGATATGTTCAACTTCAGTTTGCTGAAATAAGGCATCATAAATATCTAGTATGGTACCTCCGGGGTAACCAAAAATGTACTTTACATCTAATGCGGCTAATGCTTTTACCACCATTTGTGCGCCAGTGAATATCTTCGTTGTCATGAGCTTGCCTTCTGTTAAACATAGTTAAACTAAAAATTGAAAGAAAAAAAACCCTCGGTCTTATGCAGAGCGAGGGTTTATTGTATTTGTAATATATTAACTTTTCTTACACACAACACCAGCTCCGTAATGGTTTAATAACCATGACGACAAAGAGGAGGACATTAAGTGAAGGAGTGAAATTCATTATTTAGTTGAATCCGAAAAGTAAAATTTATTTATACCTCTATATTTAAAATATTTTGCTAGAGGTGTCAATAAAAAACTAAGATAAAGTGCAATATGTTCATACTATTTTATTTTAATAGTGATTTTTTGATTATATTAGCTTCACTAGATGGTGGATTGGGGATTACTTCTATAGATATGAGGGCATTTATAAATTAAATGTTTTAAAGCAGGACAATTCCTAAATATTTATTACACTTATAATTAATATATATTAACTTAAGCGCATCAATGTCAAATTTCATTTTTAAAGAAGAATCTGAAAGTACGCCAATTGAAAAAGTCAATAAAACTAAATTGTGGCGGATATTAGTTATTGATGATGATGAGTCTGTGCATCAAGTGACTCGTTTGGTTTTGGCTGATGCTATTATTGAAAATAGAGCATTAGATATTGTTTCAGCTTATTCATCAAAACAAGCACGCGAAATATTGTTAGAAGAAGATGATTTTTGCATGGCTTTTGTAGACGTGGTTATGGAAACGGATCATGCGGGTTTAGAGCTTGTGGAATGGATACGTAATAGATTAAAAAATCAAGCTATACGCCTTATTTTAAGAACCGGACAAGCTGGATCGGCACCTGAAGCTAAAGTGATCAAAGAATTTGATATCAATGACTACAAAGAAAAAACTGATTTTACCGCAGGAAAAATGACGACTACAGTTTACGCGAGTATTCGAGCATACCGAGACATAATGACAATTCAACGTAGTTTAGATGCTTTTAAGCAACTGATTAAAACAACTCATGATTTATTAAAAATCAATCAATTTAAACCTTTTGGCTCTGCAGCTTTAGATCATTTATTAACCTTAATGGAAGTTGACAGCTCTGCGCTTTATATCGCCCGAAGCCAGTTAGAGTTTGATGAAACGAGTTCAAATTTAATTATTGCTTGCACAGGGAAGTACGTCAGTGAATCTGACAGTTTAGAGTCTTCAGATATATCAATGGATGTTAAACAGTTAATTCAGCAAGCTTTTGATAATAAAAGCCATCATACTACGGATGAAATTTTTGTAGGTTACTATGAAACTTCTGATAATTCTGCCTCTGTTCTTTATATCGAATTTGAAGATGATGCCGAACATTTTAAAGCTAATTTAGCTGAAATATTTGCGACTAATGTTGCCCTTATTCTTGATAGTTTATCTAAGCAGCACGAAATAGAAAATACACAAAAAGAGTTACTATACATTGTTGGCGAAGCTATCGAAGCTCGCAGTAAAGAAACGGGGGCACATGTTCACCGTGTAGCACTTATATGTGAATTGTTAGCGCAACGGTTAGGTTTGAGTGATGCTTTTATAAGTGCCATTCGTTTAGCTGCTCCTTTACATGATATCGGTAAAGTTGTGATTCCTGAGAATTTACTTCACAAACCAGGCATGCTTGATGAAAATGAATGGGAAACCATGAAAGGGCATGCTGATGCCGGTTTTCAATTGTTGTCAAAATCTAAAACGAGTGTGTCCAAATTAGGCGCTCGATTAGCACATTATCATCATGAAAATTGGGATGGAAGTGGTTACCCTGATGGTTTAATTGGTCAAGAAATACCACTTGAAGCTCGTATTATGGCCATTGCTGATGTTTTTGATTCTTTGGGGTCAACTCGATGTTATAAAGAAAAATGGTGTGATGGAGATATAAAAACATTTTTAATTGAACAGCGAAATATAAAATTTGACGCTAAAATGATTGATGTATTTGTTGAGCATTACGACCAATTTTGTCAAATTAGAATTGATCATCCCGACAGTTAGTTCTCTAACGTAAATGTTCAAAAAAACACGAATAAAATCGCTAGTTCATAGGTTTTTATTAGTGTTTTTTACTGATTAATTTATCTTTTATTTAACGTTGACTTAATTTATCAACCGTTGCTGAACAGGCTTTTAAAAACATTTCCATAAAGTATTCCACTTCAGGCATACCTTGCTTTAATTCATTAAGTTTTAGTTCTAATCGCTCTTTTACATGAGCAAACTCAGGGTTCTGGTGGTTTAATTCATCGATAGCTTTTATATAGGCTACTAAAATATCTGCCGCTTTCACAATCGCTTTGTAATGCACTTCAACGTTATCTTGAACAATTATATCTGAAAATATTTCTTGAAACTCTCCTGGTAAAGATGCTAAGCATTCTTTTTCTGCCAAGTATTCTATCTTCTTGAATTCTCTTGCTATTTCTTTGTTTGCGTATTTCGTAGGACTGACAATGTCACCGTATCGTGTTTCACTCGCTTCATGATATAAAGCAATAGTTGCCACACGATCTGCATTGATATTCCCGCCAAACTTTTTGTTTTTGATAACAGCTAACAAGTGGGCGACAATGGCAACTTGATGAGAGTGCTCAGCAACGTTCTCAGGCTTTACACAAAACATTAATGCCCAGCGTTTGATCAATGGCATTCTGAACATCCAAGCTAAGAAAGTACTCTGCATTATTGTTTCCTATGTTAAATTAATTATTACTGACGGTAAGCGCTAAAGAAATTTTTAAGTTTACCCATTGCGGGTACTAACTCGTCAACATGTGGTAAGAAAACTAATCGAAAATAGTTTTTCTCACGAATATTAAATGCACTCCCATGCACCAAGAGAATTTTTTCTTGTTTAAGTAAATCTAAAATCATTCTCTCATCATCAACAATATTGAACTTTTCTTGGTCGACTTTTACAAATAAATATAATGCGCCCATTGCCGGATTACAGGATAAGCCATCAATATCATTTATCATTTTATGCGCTAGGTTTCGTTGTTTGATTAAACGCCCGTCATCTTTAATCAATTCATTAATACTTTGATAGCCACCAAGGGCTGTTTGAATGGCATGTTGACAAGGTACGTTGGCACATAAACGCATTGAAGCAAGAATATTCAAACCTTCTAAGTAATCTTCAGCATGAAACTTAGGACCACTAATGACCATCCAACCTGCGCGAAAACCAGCAATACGATAATTTTTTGACAAGCCGCCCATTGTAATAATTAATACATCTTGGGATAAACTAGCGGTAGGTATATGAGTTGCTTGGTCATATAAAATTTTATCGTAGATTTCATCACTAAAAATAATGAGGTCATGTTTGCGCGCTAATTCAATAATGCCTTTTAATACTTCTTCACTATAAACGGAACCTGTTGGGTTATTCGGATTTATAAGTACAATCGCTTTAGTTTTATCAGTGATTTTATTCGCTATATCCTTTAAATCAGGAAACCACTGGTTTTCTTCATCACAACGATAATGAATGGCTTTACCACCAGAAAGAGCTACTGATGCAGTCCATAAAGGATAATCAGGCGCGGGTATCAATACTTCATCATCATTATTGAGTAATGCTTGCATGGCCATTACTATTAATTCACTAACGCCATTACCAATAAAGATGTCTTCAACGCTAACATCTAATATGCCTTGCTGTTGAAAGTATTGCATAACAGCAACACGCGCAGAATAAATGCCTTTTGACTCACAATAACCCTGGGCAGTTGGTAGGTTATGTATTACATCTTTTAAAATATCATCAGGAGCAGCAAAACCGAACGGGGCAGGGTTACCAATATTGAGTTTTAATATTTTATGTCCTTCGTCTTCTAACTTTCGAGCTTCTGCTGCGATCTGTCCTCTAATTTCATAACAAACATTATTGAGTTTCGAGGATTTTTTGATGTTTTTCATTACAGGCTTCTTATAGACTATTTTTAAAAGAGTAGTTGATGATGCAACCTACATTGTTACTAATAATGAGCAGTTTTGAAACAGTTACTTGCAACTTTCTTATAGCATTAATTAAATAAAAGGGTCATCTTGTTATTAATTGAATGAAATTTGAGCTAGAGATGTCATATGCCATTACCTTTATTATGGTTAGGAGCAGCCGCAGCTTCACTATTTGCGATGAAAGAATTATCGGGCGAACGAAAAGAAAAACAAAGAAAACGTTATTATTCTCTCGATGCAGAAAGTTTAGGTATGCTTAAGCGACATGAATCTCCCATTGCGATCTATCCAACAGATTTATTTAATACAGAGGAAAAAGTTAAACCTACAATGGGTTCACTTGTTTGTTGTGGAATTGGTGGGCTGTTAGAGCATACAGGCATTTGGATCGGAGATAACACCATTATTGAGCTCGATGGAAATGGGCTAATTAAGCCTATCTCAGTACAACGTTTTACCAAAGAACGCTCGGGTAAAAATATTTTTATAGCATGCGATTCGAAAGCAAAACCTATGGCTGACAAAGTTGCCGCTAGCCGAGCTCAAAAGAAAATTTTCCAATGCATTAACTATCACGTTATTGATAATAATTGCCATCAGTTTATCTGGCAGTGCTTTAGACCTCATGATAGTAACTTAAGCACATTTAAAGAATTAAATATTCGCTTAGCTAAGTTGTTTAATAAAAAGATCTATTGGGATATTTGCGACTGCTAACCGTTTTAATCGACTGATTTTAAGAAATTATTACTATACATTTAGCGTTAAGACAATCAAAATAAGCTCCAATTAATATTGTTGAATTAAGGTTAACTTTTTGAAAGTCTGGTTAAAAAGGTTTTTACTTTTTATTGTCATTGTATTTGTTTTTTTTAGTACTATTGTGTTTATGACATTGCAATCTTCGCCACATATTCAGCCTAAGCATCATATAGATGCTAATTTGGCCGCTGAAAATCAACGTATTGCTCAAAGGTTAGCTCGTTCCATTAAGAGTGAAGAACAACTGATTTATCTACAAGCGACTCAGTCTGAGCTTCATGGATTAAGTGCCTTTGGGCATAGAGCCATTTCTCAATTAACGTCTGATGTTATTTTATTTCAAGATAATGCGTTAATTAAATTTTCTATTGAATTACCTTTCCCTGAACTTGTTAAGTACCTTAATGTCGAAGCGATGCTTGTTGCGTCAAAAGAAGGACTTGATATAGATAGTGTAACTATTGGAGATATTACATTACCCGGGAATGTGCTTATTAACGTTGCTGAATGGTTAGCCAATATTTATGTGAAAGACGAATTTGGTACTTCGTTATTGAGTATGATTAAAAGTGTTGATATTACTTCAAAACAATTATCTATAGGTGTTGTATTATCTGAAAATTTTCATGATGACCCATTAAGCAATACAAACAGCCTATTTGCTTTACGTGACAAACTGGCTTTGTATGGTGATGTTGAAGTGATCCGCTTTTATCATCAAAGTCTTGTTGATACTATTGAGCAGTCAGAAAAGTTAAAGCTTTCATTCGTTCAATATATCGGCTTTACATTTGGTTTAGTTAAACAACGTAATTTAGCGGGAATAACTGAATCACTTGCAGAAGAAAATAGAGCGGCTTTAATGGCTTTGGTACTCTATTTTGGTACCAATAAGTTTGAGTTACTTGTTGGTGATATTTCAACACTATCAACCAAGCAATTTCAGCAGCGAGCTAAACTTAGATCAAGGGTGAAGTTGCGCCAGAGGGTTGATATCCAAAAACATTTCATTTACTCGGTTGCTCTTCAGTTATTTGGAACAAGTACAGCAAGTAACGCAATAGGTGAACTGAAAGAGTTTTTAGATTCAAACAATGGTGGTAGTGGCTTTAGTTTTGCTGATTTGATGGCTGACCGAGCAGGTACTCGTCTAGCTATGCTTGCTACAGACTCTGATGAAAGTGCATTCAAAGTACAACAGTACTTAGCTGATATTACAGATGAAGCGATAATTTTACCTGAGTTGACGGGTTTACCTGAAGGCATTTCGCAACGTGCCTTCGAAATTTACTATCGTGATATTAACTCTATCGTATATAAGGCTATGTTGCAGAGTATTGATCAACAATTACAAGAAATACCTGTTTATAAAAACTAAAAATTTTTATAAACAGGATGAACAGGCATGAAATATATTATGTAAATAAAGACATAATATCACTGATAGCCATGAGTGACTTATCACCTGTGATGCGGTTTTTAACTTCTACATTTTGGTCATCAAGATTACGTTCACCCACAATTAACAAAATAGGTGTACCAATTAATTCATGATCAGCAAACATTACACCTGGACGTTCTTTACGATCATCGAATATTACTTCAATACCAGCTTGTTGTAATTGCTCGTATAAGGCTTCAGCCGTTTCTTTAACACGCGCAGACTTTGCCATATTCATCGGAACAATCGCAACTTGAAATGGAGCAATAGCTGCTGGCCACTTAATACCATATTTATCATGGTTTTGTTCAATGGCAGCGGCAACAATACGTGAAACACCAATACCGTAACAACCCATAGTTAAAATTTGATTTTTACCATTTTCAGTGAGTACACCACATTTCATTGCTTGTGCGTATTTATCACCTAACTGGAAAATATGACCTACCTCAATACCACGCTTAATAACAATATTACCATTACCACATGGACTTGGATCGCCAGCAACAATGTTGCGTATATCTTGTATTATAATTTCACCACAATCACGTTGCCAGTTTACACCAGTAAAAGATTGACCGTTTACATTCGCACCACAAACAAAATCACTTAAGTGTGCTGCACTTCGATCTACAACAACTTCGATAGGTAAACCTTTAGGCCCTAAAGAGGTGCTATGACAGTTAGTAATTTCGGAAACTTGTTCATCGGTTGCGAATGTTAGCGGAGAGGCTATCTGTGATAAATTTTCAGTTTTAACATCATTTAGCTCATGATCTCCTCGAAGTACTAAGGCAACGAGTTTTTCAGGTTCACCTTCAGGCACAGAGCCAAGCACTAATATTGTTTTTACGGTAGTTTTTATATCTATATCGGTGGTTTTTATTAAACGTTCAAGCTTTAGGTCTACTGTTTCGATCTTTTGAGCCGACTCTGCACGTTCACCTTGTGGTGCTAATGCTTCTGCTTTTTCAACGTTAGCAGCAAAATCGCTTCCATCACTAAAAGCAATATCATCTTCACCAGAATCAGCTAACACATGAAATTCATGTGAAGCTTCACCGCCAATGGAACCTGTATCAGCAATTACTGGGCGGTAATCTAAACCTAAACGGTCGAAAATACGGCAGTAAGCGTCAAACATTTTATTGTAGGTTTTATTTAAACACTCTTCACCTAAATGGAAAGAGTAAGCATCTTTCATCAAAAACTCGCGACCACGCATTACACCGAAGCGAGGGCGTATTTCATCACGGAATTTTGTTTGAATTTGGAATAGGTTAAGGGGTAACTGTTTGTAACTATTGATTTCGTTACTCACAAGTTTGGTAATAACTTCTTCGTGCGTTGGACCTAAAACAAATGAACGGTTATGGCGATCACTTAAGCGTAATAATTCAGGACCGTAATCTTCCAAACGACCAGATTCTTCCCATAAATCTGCAGGTTGCACCATAGGCATTAGTACTTCAATGGCACCCACTCGTTCCATTTCTTCACGAACAATATTTTCAACTTTTCTTAATACTTTAAGTCCAGTGGGTAACCAAGTGTATAAACCTGAAGCAACATTACGGACAAGTCCTGCACGTAGCATTAATTGATGACTAATAACTTCGGCGCTGGCGGGTGTTTCTTTCAAGGTTGAAAGCAAGTATTGACTAGTACGCATTGACTATAGGTTCCGTAAAATATCGAGTAATTAATTATCGTTTATTCTATCAGGGCGGGGCGATAGGAAAAAGAAAAATTTAGAGTGAGAGAGAGATAGTTTAACATGTCTTTTTTTTAACGAACACCCCCCAAAAAACGCAAGAGGATAACTTCCCGTAAATGCTTCTCTTGCAGCAATTGCTTGCGATATTATATTGCTGTGAAATCGTCATAACCTACAGTCGTAAAAATGACCACAGAGTAATATAAACGAGAAAGAAAAAATCAACGTTTCAATAGGTGTTTGATTTGAACTATAGGCAAGGAAGTCGCCCTGATAGTTCAAACATGTAAAAGTATATAATATCGCGCATAATAATCTCACTAAGATAGTAGACCAAAAATGTGCAGAGTACCTTTTTAACTATTGATAAACCTTATCTTATTATTCACAAAATTATTTTTTAGACGTTTTATATTCGCAGAGGTTATTTAGCATTTTCATCACTAAATTATAGAAGAGGACTTAATATTTCCACAATTTCAATATAATTTATTGTGGAAAAACAGATAAAAATTAGCTAATAACTAAAATGAAATAGGCTTTCTTTTTGGGCGTTCAAAAGCAGGTTCTATGATATTATCATCTGAAGTTACAGGAGAAATATATTTTACTTTATCTTTCTTTGATGGGGATTTCGGTAAAGACGCTTTAGGTTTAGCAGGTGTGGATGATTTTTTGTTTGGTTTATAAGCCACTTCAATCACCTCACCATCAAATCCTACAATATCACCATGACGAATTTTTTTGCGTTTTTGAAATTCGACTTCATTATTTACTACTACATAACCTTCACTGATCACTATTTTTGCTTCGCCACCGCCGCCAACCATATTGGCAATTTTTAATAATTTACAAAGCTCGATAGGCTCAACGGTAATATCAATGATAGGGTGTGATGACATGAGGGGTAGCCTAAAAATATTTAATTTAATACGCTGGATTATAACATAAAGAATTGATACAAAGATAAAGCAATATACTATTTAATACTAAATTCAATTGATGGCGCTTCACAGATAACTGGAAAATCACTCAAGTGCTTATCTTCATAATGTAAAGTGTGACTTTTTAGTTTTAGTTGATAATGACCAGGTTTGAAGTGGTAAGCCAAAGATAAATTTAACGTTGTAGATGAGACTTCATTTGGAGATATTAATAAGTAATCGTCAGGTTGTGGCTGCAGGCGTTTTACCATTGGACCTTGGTAAGTTAATTGTTGATTAGTTTTACTATTTCTAATGATGAATAAATCTGAGAGGAAACCTTCAAACGGTGTGTACCACATTAATAATTTCATTTTCTTATCATAAGGGTTTTTAGCACTGAAATTGAGGAAAACTTTGCCTGGAGATAAGGGGACTGAACCTACAGATAAAAAACAGCTTTGTTTTATTGTCTCCATATTTGCTCGAACCTTGTAGGAGGTTATCGAATGGTAAGCAATGAATAAAAGTAGAGGGCACCAGGATTTTTTTATCCATGATAAGTGGATTGGAAGCATCAAATTACCTTTAAATAAACAGATCAGAGTAGTTTATGATATATCAGACCTGCTTATTTTACTTATTTATTA
>Ga0115005_10000944_pt1 | contig 22847 bp, 18 predicted proteins | sample ArcOceMetagenome_FD_87163 | JGI IMG/M metagenome (GOLD analysis project Ga0115005, IMG submission 87163) | Marine eukaryotic phytoplankton communities from Arctic Ocean - Arctic Ocean - Greenland ARC118M Metagenome | ecosystem: Environmental > Aquatic > Marine > Oceanic | place: Arctic Ocean...
CTAGATTAGCGGCGTCAATTTTAAATTCGTTGGTGAAAACTCGTCGAGATGTCATTATTTAAACCCTAGGTTATTGAGGGTATTTTACCCCATTAAGCTGTCCAGGATTATTAAGCCACTTCATTATTCGAGCGACTCTGCTTGTTGGTCACTTTCTATGAGGCTCTGTTTATAGAGGTCATTCAAGGTATCTAGGTCCAGACCGTGTTGCTTGAGTTTTTCTTCTTGTAGCTCATCGAGTCGGGCTTCTTGCAAACATTTTGCAGTATGCAAGGCGAGGCCCAATGAGCCTTGGTTGTTCATTAAGGCTTTTACCATGGTACTGGGTAAATTTAAGCTTTTAATGATTTCAAGAATAGGGCGGTCAATAAACGCGTCTAACAATGAAAATAAACCGACTGTGTAGTAATCATAAATAGAGAAATCCCCTATATGCTCTCCCAGTTTTTGGCAGATAATGGCACGCTCCAAACTGGTTTGTCGCAAGGCTAAAGGTTTGTCTTCTAAATTCCCCAACGCGATTAATACCACCCAGCTACGAATGTGATTGAAGCCAAGAAGCGTGATGGCTTGTTGCAAGGATGTGCATTTTTGCACACGGGCAAAGGCGGCAGAATTGACCAGCCTAAGCAGCTTGTAGCCCATTTGAGGGTCTTGGCTTAAGGCATCAGTGAGCTTGGAGGCAGTGATCTCTGGGTCCTGAACTTGTTTTAATAGCTTCAAAACCACCACTTTATTATCTGGAACGGCATGCCCTTCGATGTTTTGTGGTTTGCTCAAAAAGTAACCTTGGAACAACTCAAACCCTAAGCCTTTACAGAACTCATACATCTCATGGGTTTCTACCTTTTCGGCTAATAACGTGAGCTTCCTTGGAATGAATACCTTAGCAAAGCGCTCAATTTGAGGCAGTGTGAGGGCCAGAACGTCGATTTTAACGATGTCCACTAGGTGGAGTAATGGCGCGCTATTGTGATCCAAAATAAAGTCATCTAGGGCAAGTCGAGCCCCTTTTGCCTTGGCATGGGTGAGGGCATCGATCAGTTTCGCGTCTACTTCGATATCCTCAAGTATTTCGATGACGTATTGCTCTGGATCAAACGGTGGCAGCTCCAGTATCAAATTTTTGGTGAAGTTAATAAAAGCAGGGTGTTTGCCGCATACGGTCTCAAGGCCTGCCTCACCAAATGCATTAAGTAGGACCTGGCTGGTTGCTTTATCGCCGCACACAAAATCAGCGCCTTCGCTGTGGGTGTGGCTGCGAAAGAGCAACTCATAGGCGGCTATCTCTAACTGAGTGTTATAGATAGGTTGCCTAGCAAGGAGTACATGGGTGTCTTGGCTCATGGAGGCCCTAAATTAATGAGCATAATGAATTAGCTTAGCTGAAAGTGGGCAAAGCTGTAGCTTGGGCTACACTAATGTTTAGAGTAGATAAAAGGTGTAAATATCTATGTCAGGTGTGTTATCTAACGTTGACTCGCGTACTAAGCTAGTTGGGCAAAACCGCCTAGAGTTGCTGCTGTTCCATTTTGGCCGAGGCCAGGCTTACGCTATAAATGTGTTCAAAATTCAAGAAGTGCTTAGGGTGACTCGCCTTACACATATCCCTGATGCGCACCCAGTGGTGCGAGGGGTGACCCATCTTCGTGGCCATACCTTACCTGTTGTGGACCTGAGTCAGGCCATTGGGATGCGTCCCACTGAAATTACCGATGAAACCACCATGATCGTCACGGAATACAACCGTACGGTTCAGGCTTTTTTAGTGGCCGGTGTTGAACGAATTGTGAATATGAACTGGGAAGAAATCATGCCCCCGCCTAAAGGCACCGGTAAATCCCACTATCTAACGGCTATTACTAAGGTTGACGGTAAGATCGTAGAAATCATTGATGTTGAAAAAGTACTGGCTGAAATTGTCCCATATGAAACCAATATTAGTGATGACCTTGTTGATTTGGATGTCATGGAACGCACCTCTAAATCTGGCTTAAAAGTATTAACAGTGGATGATTCCGCCATAGCCCGCTCGCAAGTTAAAGAAACACTAACCAGTATTGGTATTGAAGTGATTCAAGCGAGTGATGGTCTTGAAGGTCTGCACATACTTAAAAAAATGGTCTCGGAAGGTCCTATCAATAGTCAGCTATTGATGGTCATCACCGATGCGGAAATGCCTTCGATGGATGGCTATATGCTCACCACTGAAATTCGTAAGGATCCAGATTTAAAAGATTTGTATGTGGTCTTACATACTTCTTTAAGCGGTAGCTTTAATGAGGCGATGGTTGAGAAAGTGGGCTGTAATGCGTTTCTTTCAAAGTTTCAGCCAGACGGGTTAGCGCAAGCCGTTGAAGTGAGGGCTAAGCAATTGTTTGGTTAAATAGTGCTTGTACAGACTTCCTTAAAATTAAGAATAGGGCCTTTGGCCCTATTTTTTTATGCCTTATACTCAGCAAATAGATAAGGGTGACAAGATGACAATAAAAGTAAGCCAATTATTATATTACCCAGTGAAATCCTTAAAAGGCGTTTGCGTAGATAAACTTGAAGTGGATGGCTTTGGTCCAAAGTGGGATCGACGCTTTATGCTAGTGGATGAAAAAGGCCGTTTTATTACACAGCGCCAATGTCCTGTTATGAATCAAGTATCCGCTTGGGTCGAAGATGAAAAGCTGATCATAAAATTTCAATCTCAGCAGCAAAGTATTGATTTAAATGATATTGAACGGTTCGAGCAATTTACGCAGGTAAAAGTTTGGGATGATACTGTACATGCACGCATGATCAATCATGAGTTAAATCATTGGTTAAGTCATGTTTTAAAGCGTAACGTTAATCTGTGTTTTATGGATGAGAATACACATCGACAAGTGGATTTGGCGTATTCAAAGCCGGGTGATCGAGCCAGTTTTGCAGATGGTTTTCCATTTTTAATTATCAGTGAAGCATCGGTAAACTTTTTATCGGACAAGCTTTCACATCAACTCAGTATAGAACGCTTTAGGCCGAACATTGTTGTCTCTGGTTGTGATCCGTTTGCTGAAGATCAATGGACACAGGTAGAAATAAATGGGATAGCTTTTGACATAGTAAAACCCTGCTCCCGTTGCGTTATACCCACTTTGGATTTGAATACGTCAGAAAAACAACCAGAAGTCATGCAGGCTATGTTGAAATACAGAAAGCAGGGTAAGCATGTGATGATGGGGCAAAACGCCATTCATAGTGCGCAGGGCTGGTTAAATATAGGTGATGAGATTCAGGTTAATTAAAACAACTCCACTTCATCACCGTTTTGATCGTCTTTACCCCTGTCGGCTTGATCAAAATGATGGCGGTATATCTCAAGTGCTTCTTCTATGCTGTGGCCTCTTAAAATATGTTCGAACATGATGCGTTCGGCATCCATGGTGTATGAGCCTTTAATTTGATTTTGTAAATTTTTCCAAGATTCTGGATTGTATAAGGAAGCCTTGTTGCCAATTAAAGACCCTAATTTGTCCAGTGATTGGCAAACATGATCCAATCGCTGACTGATGCGATCATAAAATTGGAACGCTACCACAGCACTGTGCACATTTGATTCTAAATTGGCCGTGGTGTCGTCAATCACTGACTTATAACGATCAAGGTTTTCAGGGGAGACCTTTGCGGTGAGGTTTCGTATCTGCGAGAGGTATTCTGCCATATCTGTGAAAGACGCAGATAGGGTGCCCACGCTTTGCTCTCCATCTTTCATTGATGACTCAACCTGTGCCACTGCTAAGGCTAGCATGGTGATGGTTTCTCGAATTTGGCTCCAGTCTAAGTCTGGGTTTTCAGAGCTAGAGCCGTGCTCGCTGATATTGTAGCGTTTATCAGTACTCACTGTGATTTCCTTTGTTCATCTATTACACAATAGCTAACCTTTGTCATTATGCTTAATTTTAGTTTGCGATATTGTGAGAACCTCAGGCTGTAACTGAGCCCAAGCACTGATTGTGTTGTCATCCAGTATGGGCTGTAAATAACCTAAGCGATAAGAGTAAATCGTGCTGTAGGTGAGCACCCTTTGCACGTATTCCTTTGTTTCATTGAAAGGGATGTGCTCAATCCAAATATCAATTGGGCCTTGGTTACGTTTGAGCCAGCGATTAACATTGCCAGGCCCTGCATTGTAGGCCGCGGTAGCAAGCACACGATTGCCGTCGTAACGCTTGAGTAGGTGCTGTAAGTAATGTCCCCCTAGTTTGATGTTGTAGCTTGGCTCTACTAAGCGTTTACTTGAGTAGGCGATGCGCATACGTTTGGAAATGCCCTTTGCTGTGTTTGGCATTATTTGCATAAGGCCAGTGGCCCCAACCGGGCTTCTAGCATCGTGCATGAAGGCGCTTTCTTGGCGAGCAATGCCATAGATCCAATTTTTGTTGATGCGATTTTGCTGGGCGGCTTTCTCAAATAGATCGTCATGGGCCAGTGGGAATCGCAGCTGTAGGTCGTGCCAGCTTTTAATCTGAGCAAGGCTCATGATCGCGCGGTCCGACCATTCTAAGCGGCCTGCAATAATGGCTAACGCCTGCTTGCCTTCTTCGGTTTGCTTGTCAAAAACCGTTTGCCACTCACGGCGTGCCTGTGGGATGCGTCCCAGCTCAAACAAAGCCAGAGACCGTTTCACGCCACTATCCAGTCTCATGCGTTGTATCACAGAAGAGGGCACATGGGTGGGGGCGTGGTTCATAGTGGGGCTTATACCAATTTGTTGGCTTGCCAGAAATCCATAGAAATCACGATGAACCGATGCTTGTTCATAAAATGGGCGGCTTTGCTCTACAGGGGCACCCAGCACGCTGAGCGCTCGGCCTTGCCAATATTGCCATTTGGGATCTTGTTTAATTGGCTTATTCGCCAGCTTGTATAAGTGGGTATACAGCGGCCAGTTTTGTTTTTTCAATGCCCCTTGAAGAAATTCACTGTACATCTCATCTGATAAATCACCGTGACTTTTTGCCAAGTTGAACCAATCAAAGATATTTTCAGGTGACTGCTGGGCACTGGCCTTGATGGCAAGTTTACGAAGTTGCTTGACTTGCTCATTGTCTAAATCTTTAAAGATAGGGTGAGAGGTTAATTTAAGTAAATGTTCAGGTTCTTTTTTAAGAGCCTTGCTTAAAATTAAGAAGCGAACTTGCGGGGTGAGTGTGAGTGCTTTATCGTCCGTGAATGCACGATGAGGGTAGCGCCAATATAAATCTAAATCTTTGGCTTTTTGTAAATGGTTTCGATCGAGTTTGCGCTTCAAATAGCGAACCAATTTATATTGTTTTTTGGGTTTGGCATTTAATAATCTTTGCCATATTAAATCCTGACTTAAATACCCATGGCGTTTCCAGTCTTTATAAACACGATCACACGCTTTGGGGAGCGAGATGCCCATTAGCCAAAGTTCTTGTCCTTCTTTGATCGCATCAAATTGACGTTTCGTATTTTCAAGGGCACGAATGCGTTGGCATCGTAATGTCAGATTCGACGTGGGTTGGTAATAGGAAAGAAACAAATTCCACTCTTGTTTTTTGGCTAAGTATGACAACCAGCGTCTTTGTAAATCTTTCGCCGGTTGTTCATCTTTATAACGTTTTAAGAATCGATCAATTTGTTCAATAGGTTTGCGATGGAATTGAGTGCGAATCCATCGGGATTCAAGATAGGGTGCAAGGGGATGGCTATCAATTTCGGCTAGGGCTTTTTGGAATTGACCGTAGTGGCGTTGATTGAGTAAACGCTCCGCTTTTAAGAAGTCATCTTGGCTGGGTGTCATGGCAAAAAGGCTGGTCGACATGAAGACCAGTAAACATCCGAATGTTATGTGCCAATTCCCCATATGAATCTCCCCTATAGCTGTTATCAGCATAGCTGAAAAAGCCAAGGAGAGTTGGGTTTTAGGTCTCTAATTTACACAGTATTTTGTGCCAATTGTGCTTGCTCTTTGTTGTAGGCCTTTTGATCCTTTAAAACCAGTAAACACGGGGTTAAAAGTAGGGTGAGGGCCGTGGCAAAGGTAAGGCCACCTGCAATGGCCGTTGATAACTGGGTCCACCATTGAGAGCTGGGCGCGTCCACTAGAATCTCACGACCAATGAGGTCGATATTGAGCTGATAAACCATAGGAATGAGTCCACAGACGGTGGTGATGGTGGTCAGTAATACAGGCCTTAAGCGCTGCGCACCGGTTCTAAGCGCCGCATCAATGGGCGTCAGACCGTCTTTGCGCAATATTGAATAGGTATCAATGAGTACGATGTTGTTGTTCACCACAATACCGGCAAGGGCAATCATGCCCACGCCGCTCATGACGATGCCAAATGGCTCACCTCGTATCATCAAGCCTAAAAAGACCCCCGCAAACGATAATACAATGGCACTGAGCACGAGGCCTGCTCGGTAGAGGCTGTTGAGTTGGGTCACCAAGATAATGGTCATCATGAAGATAGCTAGAATGAAGGCTTTGCCCAAGAAGCTCATGGTCTCGACCATTTGCTCAGCGTCCCCTTTGAATTGATAACGGACGCCAGCCGGTAAGTCCGCTTTTTCTAAAACCGCGGCAATTTGCGCGCGCTTATGGGCATCATTCACCCCTTCGGTGACATCCGCTTCAATCATGTATCTAAAATGACTGCCTGTGCGTACTAGATTGCCACTTTGTGGGTTCGGTTGTTTATGGGTAAAGCTGCTAATGGGGATCAATTGGCCTTGAGAGCTAATACGAAGTTCATCCAGTTGATCCAGCGTGCGGCTTGCAGTGGGAAAGCGCAGGCGGATATCCACCTCGTCATCGGCATCGTCAGGGCGGTAAGAGCCTAGATTCAGACCAGACGTAATCATTTTGATCATGCTGCCAACGGATGCAATGCTGGCGCCCATGCGGCTGGCGGCTTCTCGGTCTACCGAGAGCTGCCAATCAATGCCATCAAGCGGACGTGTGTCTTTGATGTCGCGTAATTCAGGGTCTTTCTCCAGTTGTGAGCGTATTTCACTGACAACCTTAGCCAGTACTTCTGGGTAAATACCCGAGATCTCTAGCTGGATCGCCGAGCCGCCGGCAGGGCCATCTTGTTTCTCTTTGGTTTCAATGATGATGCCTGGAATATCGGCGGTACGCTGGCGGATATCTTCCATGATGTCATTAGCGGTGCGTCGCAGTTGCCAATCTTCTAGTTCTAATTGAATTCGGCCAATCAGGTCAGCGGCGCCACCGTTAGGAGGAGAAATGAACGAAGTGGTGTAAAGGGTATGGATTTCGCTCATGTCGTATAAACGCTTTTCTACATTCCTCACCAGAGCAGCTCGCTCTTCAAGTGAGAGGTTGCCGCGTGCGCGGATATCCACCATGGCGATCTCAGCATCGGTTTTTGGAAAGAACTCAACCCCTTTGCCCACTTGGCCATACAGTAAAAAGGTGAGCACCATGGCACCAATCACCCCAAACAAGGTTTTAACAGGGTGGTGGATGAGAACTTGCAATACACGCACATAGCCGCCTGTGAAACCGGTAATTTCATTAAAACGACCCTCTTCAGCGGCCTTAAGTGCGTTTAAGTCTGAATCAGACATGGCGCCCGCTTTGCCAAACCAAGCGCCCAGTGCAGGAATAACGATGAGTGCCATCACCAAAGAGGCACTTAAAGTGATGATAACGGTGATGGGAATGAACTTCATAAATTCCCCAACCGTATCAGGCCAAAATAATAAGGGTAGGAACACCGCAAGTGTGGTGGCGGTGGAGGCGATAATAGGCCAAGCCATTCGCTTGGAGGCTTCTAGAAAGGCCTCAAATTTTGGCGTGCCTTCAGCCATGCGCCGATCGGCGTATTCGCTGACCACAATGGCGCCGTCCACCAGCATGCCGATACTTAATATCAGTGCGAATAACACCACCATGTTGAGGGTATAGCCCATTAAGCTTAATACGAGCATGCCAAGAAAAAACGAACCGGGGATGGCAAGGCCAACCAGTAATGATGAACGCACCCCAAGAGACCAAACGATGATGATCATCACTAACACGGTGGCAAAGAACACATTGTTGAATAGATCATTAAGCGTACGTTTGATTTCTTTGCTTTGGTCTTGGTTGAAAGTGACTTCAATGCCGTCAGGCCAAAGGGTTTGCTGTTCTTTCACCAGTGCTTTGACTTCATCCAGGGTTTGAATGATGTTGCTACCCACGCGTTTCGATATCTCAAGCGCCAAGGCGGGCTTGCCATTGATATTGGCTTTGCTCACTGGGTCTTTGTAGGTGCGTTGCCCAATGGCAATGTCGCGAAAACGAACCACGGCATCGCCGTCTACTTTGACGGGCATGTTCAAGATATCGGTGGTGCTTTCAATAAGCCCTGGGACCTTCACCGCAAAGCGCCCAGCGCCCGTATCTAGATTGCCTGCGGCCACTAACTGGTTGTTATTGTTAATTAGGCTATATAAAGCGGCTTGGTCAATGTTGTACGAATCCAATTTGCCTGGGTCAATAATGATCTCAGCCACTTCTTCGCGGTTACCCTGAATTTTGGCTTCTAAGACGCCGCTTAGGCCTTCGAGTTTTTCTTTTAAGTCCTTGGCAATAGTGAACAGTACACGCTCATCAACGTTGCCTGCCAAACCAATAACCATAACGGGAAATAACGATAAATTGATCTCTTGAACAACCGGTTCGTCCGTAGCATTAGGCAGTTCGCCTTTTGCCGCATCCACTGCTTCACGCACATCAGCAAGGGCTTCATCAATGTTGATGTCAGTTTGGAACTCCAGCTGTATCGATAAATGCCCTTCACTGGAGGTGGCGATGATTTCTTTTAAGCCATCAAGGGATTTCAGTTCTTTGTGCAAGGGGAGGTATAAAATACGGTCGGCATCTTCAGGACTGATGCCTTCATGGTTCACAGACACATACACCATAGGGATGGTGATATCAGGAAAGCTCTCTTTGGGCAGGTTGTTCATAGCACTGATGCCAGTAATCATGGCCAGCACAAATAACAAGACAACGGTTCGTATGCGAGATAGGGCGGCGTTAATAATGGCGTTCATGTTAAGACGCCTCTGCGGATTGCAGTTCGTCTTTGGGCTTGAGTGATTCGTTGCCCATATCTTTGACCGGTTTTTGTTTGAAAATGGCTTTGACTTTTTCGCCTGCACTAACAAAACTTTGCCCAGTAATAATAAGGTCAACTGGGTTGGGTAAGCCAGAGATCCAAACGCCGTCGGCTTGTGCTTTCACCAGTTCAACAGGGGAGAACTCAACCACGCCTTGATCATTGACATGCTTAGCTCCCAGTACGCCTTTTTCATTCAGACTAAGTAACGCTGGGCTGATAAAAATCGCATCACTTTGGTTAAGTGGCACGAGAATCTCAGCGGTGACACCATTCACTTGACGCTCACTTGGGTTGTTGATTTCAAGCTCCACCGAAAATGCGCGGGATGTCTGATAAGCCACGGACGACACATAACGGATTTTACCTGTATGTATTTGCCCATCTAGGGTTTTACCCTTGGCAAGATCGCCGGTATGCACCTTATATAAATCTTTTTCGGCTACAAATGCTTGAATGACAAATGGGTTGTAATCCATTAACGACATGACGGCGTGTCCAGCTCGAAGATAAGAGCCTACCTCCACTTGGCGGTTTTCTAGAACCCCAGCAAACGGGGCTCGAATCTGTGTTCCGGCAATGGCCACTTCCAACGCTTTTACTTGGGCCTTAGCTGATTCTAAGAGGGATTCACTTTCTGCAAGTCGAGTCTGGTTTTGTAAGCCTTGGCCAATGAGCTTCTGGTTTGCTTTAAACTCTAGGGTTCGCTGATTCACTAATGCTTGGGCTTGTTTTAATTTTTGTGGTTTATCTTGCTGGTCGATTTGTAGGATCAATTGACCTTGTTTCACGAAGTCCCCTTCACGGGCGAGGATCTTTTCTACCTTGCCGTCCACTTCACTGGTGATGTCCACATGACGATTGGCTTGGGTGACGCCATGGAGGGTCAATTCAGGTGTGATGGGTTGCGCGCTAAAGCGTTCAACTTGTACCGCAAAGAGAGTGTCTGTTTGTGCTTGGACCGGCACCTCAGGGGCGGCGGTGGAGTCTGTGCTGAAGAGGCCGCTTGTCATCCATATGGCTATGATGGCGCTGGCACCCAGAGCGATGAAATGGCTAGGTTGAAGCTGCATGGCAGATGTCCGTTCTTATTAAAATTATGCGTCGATTATAAGGGATAATTGAGGTACCGAAAGTCTTATTCCGACTTATGACTAATGGAGACATTTACTTGGCCAATAATCACCACAAATGACGTACAATGCGCGCAATTCTTAGTAAATCGTATTATTAGAGGTTCCATGGCAGTCGTCATATTAGATAACGTAGGGTTGCATTACGGAGAGCAGGTTCTCCTTAATGGTGTCAATTTGACCATTAACGAACGAGATCGCTTGTGTCTTGTGGGGCGTAATGGGGCGGGTAAATCCACGTTAATGAAATTACTGCTTAAGCAAAACCTACCGGATTCCGGTGTGGTACGCATAGCAGATGGTTGTACTCTGGCCGAGTTGCCTCAAAGCCTTCCAGCGGCTGACGATCGTAATGTGATGGATGTGGTGCTTAGTGGTAAAGCTGAGTTGGGGAAAGTATTGCATGACTATAACGAACTGAGCATGCGCGCCTCCACTGACCAAGACATGAAAAAACTGGAAATACTTCAGGGCAAAATTGAAGCCGAAGACGGCTGGCTATTACAAACCAAAGCTGATGCCATTGTCGAAAAGTTGAATTTACCCAAAGACAAAACCATGGCCGAGCTTTCCGGCGGTTGGCGTCGACGCGTGATGTTGGGTCGTGCGCTGCTCAGTGAGCCAGACTTATTGCTATTGGATGAGCCTACCAACCATTTGGATATTCCAGCCATCGAATGGCTTGAAGAGCAGCTGGCGGATTTCCCTGGTGCGGTTCTGTTTGTAACCCACGATAGGGCGTTCATGGAGAAAGTCGCCAAACAGGTCATTGACCTAGATCGCGGTAATGTATTCCGTTATGAAGGTAGTGACTATGACGGTTTAGTAGAATGGCGTGAAAAGCGCATTGAAGATGAAGAAAAAGAAAATGCACTTTTTGATAAACGCTTAGCGGATGAAGAAAAGTGGATTCGCCAAGGTGTAAAAGCAAGACGTACCCGTAATGAAGGCCGTGTGCGCGCATTAAAAGCCATGCGTAACGAACGCAGTGCCCGTGTTGACCGTCAGGGGAAAGCGGATTTCACCATGGATGCATCAGATAAGTCCGGTAAGATCGTGATCGATGCAAAAAATGTTAATTATGGCTTTGCTGAAAAAGACATTATTTCAAACTTCTCCACGTTGATTCAGCGCGGCGACCGCATCGGTTTATTGGGCGTGAATGGTTGCGGTAAGAGTACATTATTACGTTTGCTTCTGGATCAGCTGGAGCCGCAGTCGGGTACCATCAAGCAAGGAACTAAGCTAGAAGTGGCTTACTTTGATCAGCTTCGTGCGGGCTTAGATCTTGAAAAAAACGTGGTGGATAATCTTGCTGAAGGCCGTGAGTTCATCGATACCGGTTCAGGCTCTCGTCATATCTTGAGTTATCTGAGTGATTTCCTATTTACCCCTCAGCGCGCAAGAACACCAGTTAAAGCGCTTTCTGGTGGTGAGACCAGCCGTGTGATGTTGGCTAAGTTATTCAGCAAGCCGTCGAATATGTTGGTGTTAGATGAACCAACCAACGATCTGGATGTTGAAACCCTCGAAATGCTAGAAAACCGTCTAATGGAATACCCTGGCACCTTGCTGGTCGTGAGTCACGACCGTTCATTCTTGGACAACGTGGTGACCTCTCTTTATGCATTTGATGGTGAGGGTAAGATTTCTGAGCATGTGGGTGGCTACAGTGAATGGTATGCCCGTGGTAATCGTCTAAAAGATGAAGACCTCTCGGTTAGACAGGCCTCCAAGCAAGCGGCTCAAGCGAAAAAAGAAGCGGTGCTTGAAAAGCCGAAGGTGAGTAAAAAGCTCAGCTACAAGCTTCAGCTAGAACTCGACGGCTTACCGACTGAAATAGAAGCGTTAGAGCAAGCAGTCGAAGAGTTAACCGCAGAAACAACGCATAGTGATTTCTACGTGAAAGAGAATGACTATGTGACTGCCACGCTGGCGAAGCTTGAACAGGCTCAAGCGGATCTTGATGTGAAAGTTGAGCGCTGGATGGAACTCGAAGCTATGAAAGAAGGTGATGCATAATGGCGATATGGGTAGCAATGGCGCTCATAGCGCTGGCGGTTGTGGGCAGTGTCATGTGGATTCGCCCAAGCCCAAGGGATCAAAAGCTCGCAAAGTGGCGCCGCGATGCCTTAATGGCAGGCATGAAGGTACGCTTGCAAACTTTAAAAGCAGAACCTAAAAATAGTGGAATCCGTGATGATGTCGAAGGGGTCACCTATGAGTGGTATAACCCTGAACCAGTGAAGTTAGATAAAGTCACCTGGGCCATAGTGAAGGCAGATGGTTGGCTACAAGAAGGCTTACCTGAAGGGTGGAGCTGGTACGGCCAAGAAGCGAATATAGATTTGGATCGTGTTAAGGCGGTGCTTGAATCTTTGCCGGTTGAGGTGAACGCCTTGGAGCGAACACCTATGTCTAGCCGAGTAATTTGGGGTGAATTGGGTACTGAGTTTGATGCGGTAAAATTAAAAGCCTGTTTACAAGAATTACAGGCTATTTCTTAGCCTGTAAGTTTTTAGTGTAATACTCTTCAATGGTGGCCAAATCATGCGTGATGCGGTCGCCGTAGCTGCTTACGATAAACGGAACGGCGTTTTCATTGTAGTTCGCAATGGATTTAGCAATGAATTCCCACTTCACTTCAACTTGATCAACCAACTTATAGATACGCTTTGCTTTGGCTGTTTCGGCTTTTAGCTTTTGAAGTAGGGAAGAGAAGCCTTCCCCTTGTTTATCCATCCCACCTTCATTGATGCTCACCACGCTTACTTGCCCAACGCTCGAAGTACTGCGTGCCGCGTATTCGGCAGTTAATGTTTGAATGATTAAACCCATATCACGGGTTTGTTGGGTTAAAGAAGAAAGCTTAATACCTGATGTGTCGATTAATGAATCGTATACCATGCCAAGGCTCTTATTAAGCGAAATGGCTTCGTTACTTAGCTCAGAGACAAGACGAGCGTTAGCGTAACCTTGGGTCAGGAAGTCTGCGCGATTGGTTTCAAGTAGACGCTTGTAGTTCTGCCAGCCGCTAATCGCCGCCGCTAATGTTTCAAGTTTTGCGGTGGGGGCAGTTGCGTCGGTAATCTTGCTTAAGCGGTCTTCGAATTGTTTAACGTTAGACTCAATCTCACGATTATAGCGAGAGTCCCCTTGAAGACCGCTGAACATATAATAGTCAGACAGGATCGCAAAGGTGAGACTACGCATCTCATAAAGACGTTTAAGGGTGTTGTTGGTGTCGGCATCCGCGGTGGCTGGATTGGCGGCAATTAATAAGCATAGCGCTAAAGCACTACAGACTTTTTTCAGGGCTATTTTTATCATTTTGTATCCTGAGGGCATTATTTATTATTTTCAGACAGTGTGCTCAATTTTGACCGTAAGTCAAAGGGGAGTTTGGCCTTTATCACATTTTCTTATAAAACCTTGGTTATTATAGTGATTTTATCTTGACAATGGTCATAAAAAATCCGTTAGGGCGGCGCATTATCCACATTAATTACGACGATCGTCTATGGTCATATATGCCATTAGATTCTTGGCTTAAAATTTAAAACGCACAAAAAGTAACCTGATTAGCATGGATTTTTGGTTAAAATCACGGAAATGGTTGACATTTATGGCCAGATTTACGAAGGTTCTGCTACCAAATTCAAACGGGCGTATGAATTAGGTTAGTTGGGTGTTTTTCAACCAAATGCCCGTAAGTAGCAGTTTTGTTTTTAAAGCATTTATTAAACCCTATGTTTACTAAGTGCTTTTTGATCATGCTGTGTTCACTCAGCTAATATTTAGCGTGGAGATTTGTTGATGATTTACGAAGGTAAAGCCATCACGGTTAAGCTACTCGAAGACGGCATCGCCGAACTAAACTTCGATTTACAAGGTGAATCTGTAAACAAGTTTGACCGTGTTACTCTGGAAGACCTAAAGGCTTCCGTAGAAGCACTAAAAGGCAACAGTGATGTTAAGGGTCTTATCGTTACCTCTGGTAAAGATTGCTTCATCGTTGGTGCTGATATCACTGAATTCGGTGATAACTTCAAGCAAGAAGACGAAGTTATTATCAAATGGATTCTAGAAGCGAACCAGATTTTTAATGGTGTTGAAGATCTACCATTCCCAACCGTAACTGCTATTAACGGTATTGCTCTAGGTGGCGGTTTTGAAATGTGCCTAGCGACTGACTTCCGTGTGATGTCAGAAAAAGCGAAAGTAGGCCTACCTGAAGTTAAATTAGGTATCTACCCAGGTTTCGGTGGTACTGTGCGTCTTCCTCGTGTTATCGGTGCCGATAACGCAATCGAGTGGATCTGCATGGGTGCAGAGAATCGTGCTGACAAAGCGCTTAAGTTCGGTGCTGTTGATGCCGTAGTTAAAGCTGAAGTACTGAAAGACTCTGCAATCGCTATGGTTAAAGATGCGATCGCTGGCAACCTAAACTGGAAAGCCAAGCGTGAAGAGAAAACCACTAAGCTTAAGCTTGAAGCAATGGAGCAAATGATGGTATTCGAAACCGCTAAAGGTTTCGTTGCTGGTCAAACTAAGGGTCAATACCCAGCTCCTGTTGAAGCAATTAAAACCATGCAGAAAGCTGCAAACTTCGGCCGTGATAAGGCGCTTGAAGTGGAAGCGAAAGGTTTTGCGAAACTTGCTAAAACAACTGAGTCTCAAGCACTTATCGGTTTATTCAACAACGATCAGTTGCTGAAGAAAAAAGCCAAAGAATATGACGCCATTGCGACGCCTACGAACAAGGCTGCAGTATTGGGTGCAGGCATCATGGGCGGTGGTATCGCGTTTGTTTCTGCACTTAAAGGTACGCCAATCCTAATGAAAGATATCGCTGAAGCGGGTATCGAATTAGGTTTGAGCGAAGCAAACAAACTTCTTTCTAAGCGTGTTGAACGTAAGAAAATGAAGCCGCTACAAATGGGTGAGGCACTAAACCGCATTCGTCCTACTCTTTCTTATGCTGAATTCGGCGACGTAGACGTTGTTGTTGAAGCGGTAGTAGAGAATCCTAAAGTTAAAGGTATCGTTCTAGCAGAAGTTGAAAGCCACGTAAGCGAAAATGCAATCGTCGCTTCTAACACATCTACTATTTCTATCGATTTCCTAGCTCAGAGCGTTAAGCGTCCTGAAAACTTCCTAGGTATGCACTTCTTCAACCCAGTACACATGATGCCTCTTGTAGAGATCATTCGTGGTGCGAAGACGTCTGAAAAAGCAGTTGCTACAACGGTTGCATACGCTAAGAAAATGGGTAAAACCCCAATCGTTGTTAACGATTGCCCAGGTTTCCTAGTTAACCGTGTTCTTTTCCCTTACTTCGGTGGTTTTGCTGCGCTTCTTCGTGACGGTGCTGACTTCCGTCAAGTGGATAAAGTAATGGAGAAATTCGGTTTCCCAATGGGTCCTGCTTACCTAATGGACGTTGTGGGTATCGATACTGGTAAACACGCAAACGAAGTAATGGCTGAAGGTTTCCCTGAGCGTATGAAAGCTGACTTCACATCTGCTATGGATGTGTTGTATGACAATGAATACTACGGTCAGAAAAACAAAAAAGGTTTCTACAAGTACGAAGAAGACAAGAAAGGCAAGCCGAAGAAAGTATTCGACGAAGCGATTCTTGAGTTGCTTGCACCTGTATTGGGTGAAGCACGTGACTTCGACGCGGATGAAATCATCGCTCGCTGCATGATTCCAATGTGTAACGAAGTGGTTCGTTGTCTTGAAGAAGGTATCGTAGATACAGCTGCTGAAGCGGATATGGCTTTGGTATTTGGTATTGGCTTCCCTCCATTCCGTGGTGGTGCTCTACGTTACATCGATACAGTTGGTCTTGCTAAATTCGTTGAACTTGCTGACAAGTACAAAGACATTAGCCCTCTATACCACGTAACTGACAAGATGCGTGAAATGGCCGCTAATGGCGAAAGCTACTTCGGTTAATTGCGAACGAGACTAGGAGAATACATATGAGCTACGAAGATAACGATGTAGTTGTAATTGACGCAGTACGTTCGCCGATGGGCCGTTCTCGTAACGGTTGTTTCCGTAACGTACGTGCAGAAGACATTTCTGCAAATCTAATTAATGCGCTTTTTGAGCGTAACCCAAACGCTAACCCAAAAGACGTTGAAGACGTAATTTGGGGTTGTGTAAACCAAACTTTGGAACAAGGTTTTAACGTTGCTCGTCAAATTTCTTTGATGACTTCAATTCCAAAAGAAGCGGCTGCACAAACTGTTAACCGTCTATGTGGTTCTGCAATGTCTGCAATCCACACTGCGGCACAAGCGATTCAAACTGGCAACGGTGATGTATTCGTTGTAGGTGGTGTTGAGCACATGGGTCACGTGAACATGCAGCATGGTTTCGACCATAACCCTGCGTCTTCAAAGTACTCTGCTAAAGCATCTAACATGATGGGCTTAACGGCTGAAATGTTAGGTAAAATGCACGGTATTACTCGTGAGCAACAAGACGCGTTTGCTGAGCGTTCTCACCGTCTTGCGCAAAAAGCGACTGACGAAGGTGATTTCGCTAACGAAATCGTACCTATGTACGGTCACGATGCAGATGGCAAGCAAGTGCTGATTACTCAAGACGAAACTATTCGTCCTGAAACGACTCTTGAGACCTTGTCTAAGCTTCGTCCTGCTTTCGATCCTAAGGGTGGTACCGTTACAGCGGCTACTTCTTCTCAGATCACTGACGGCGCGGCTGCAATGTTGCTAATGAGCGGCAAGAAAGCGAAAGAACTGGGTCTTAAGCCTCGTGCACGTATCAAAGCCATGGCAGTTGCCGGTTGTGATGCTGCGATCATGGGTTACGGTCCTGTTCCTGCAACTAAGAAAGCACTTAAGCGTGCTGGCTTAACTGTACAAGATATTGATTTCTGGGAATTGAACGAAGCGTTCGCTGCTCAGTCTCTTCCATGTGTTAAAGACCTAGGTCTTAAAGACGTGGCTGATGAAAAAATCAACATCCACGGCGGTGCTATTGCCCTAGGTCACCCATTGGGTTGTTCTGGTGCTCGTATCTCTACTACTCTAATCAACGTATTAGAGCAGAAAGATGCTAAATTTGGTGTTTCTACCATGTGTATTGGTATGGGCCAAGGTATCGCTACTGTATGGGAGCGTCTATAAGCGTTAGCTTGTAGAGACTAGGGAGCTTCAGCTTCCTATGTTGAAGAAAGGTTGGGCGTTTGCTCAGCCTTTTTTTATGCCGAATAATTGAGGTGAAAATGATTAAGCCTGGTATTTATAAACATTACAAAGGTGCTTTATACAAAGTCATTGGGACGGCGCAACACAGTGAGACGCAAGAATGGTTGGTGTATTACCAGGCGCTTTATGGTGAGTATGGTTATTGGGTGCGCCCGTTAGACATGTTTGAGCAAGTCATCGAAGTAGATGGTCAAACTCGTTTGCGTTTTGAGTTGTTGAAGCAAGATTAATCTTTGCGTGCTTTACCAGACATGACATTCAAATCACTTGGAAAGCCGAATTCATCGACAGCATTTTCATTTTCAATTTGCTTTTCGATTTTATCTTTCACGATGTTACCAAAGAGCACTTGGTTTTTTTGTGTGATGTCTCTTATGTGTTCGTGTTTGCCGTCAAAGTTGATGTCTGACTCGATTAATAGTTTTTTTGCATATTTGTAGTGATTAGTGGCAACGGCTGGATTTTTATTTTCTCCAGCGATATCACCCATTTTTTCATATGCATCAACTTCAAGGTGTAAAAGAGTGAACTTTAAGTTCTGATTTATGTCTTGATAGGACTCTTTGCTGATCAATGATTTACCTGCGCAAACTCTTAAAATCTTTGTGGCTTTTGCAAATGATTGCTTGCATCGTTTTATTTCACTGTCGCTATTAAGCTCTTTAATGATATCGTTTGGATTGAATTGATTTTTAAAGACATCCGCTTGTGAGAGTAGCTTTGCGGTGTCAGGTTGTTGCATGAGTTGCTCTCTTTGATGAATGCAATAACAGTAGTATTTAATTAAGCCATCAATGGCATCGACATTATTTATGTAGTCACTTGCTTGAATAATGGTGTCCCATACCTCATTCGCCCGTTGAAGTAGGCGTTTTGATCGGGCCACAATTAATCGTCTTTGGTGCTCTTTTTGCGCCATTCTCTGGGCAAATATAAGCGCGCCGACGGCGATTGCCACAAACACAGTAACGACTAAATAGTTCATAAAGTTTGCATTATCCGCTTTTAACAACTAGATCTTTGTTTAAGTGTAGCAGCTGTATTTAGTATTAATACGTACAAAAAATAAGCATTTTACGTTGAGCTTGGCACTTTCTGGGGTTTTTACTTGACCGATGAAAAACAGGGCCTTATATATGGGCCAGCCAAATTTAGGACGTACCTAGGGAATCGCAAGGTATATGGGAAAATCGCTCGTAATTGTCGAATCGCCGGCAAAAGCCAAAACAATTAATAAATATCTCGGCAATGACTTTATTGTGAAGTCATCTGTGGGTCACGTTCGGGATTTGCCTACTGGTGCAAATAAGGCGCCTGTAGATGCCAAAGAACGTGCTCGTCAGGCGGCGATTACGCGCAAGCTATCCCCTGAAGATAAAATCATCCACAAAAAGAAAAAAGACAAGATCAATCTCGTCAACAAGATGGGTGTGGATCCTGAGAACGACTGGAAGGCAAAATATGAGATCTTGCCTGGAAAAGAAAAAGTCGTTGCTGAACTTCAAAAGCTTGCCAAAGACGCCGACGTCATCTATCTCGCGACGGATTTGGATAGAGAGGGGGAAGCCATTGCGTGGCACCTCAAAGAAGTGATTGGTGATACAGGTGCGCAATATAAGCGTGTTGTTTTTAATGAGATCACTAAGACAGCCATTCAAGCTGCTTTTGAAAAGCCGTCTGTATTGGATCAGGCTCGTGTAGATGCCCAGCAAGCTCGTCGTTTCTTAGATCGGGTTGTGGGTTTCATGGTATCGCCTTTGTTATGGGCGAAAATCGCTCGTGGCCTTTCTGCAGGTCGCGTGCAATCGGTAGCTGTGCGCTTAGTGGTTGAACGTGAAGCTGAAATCCGTGCATTTGTACCAGAAGAGTATTGGGAAACATTTAGTCATCTTAACTCTCAAGCTAAAGATGCTATTCGCTTTCAGGTGACTAAAGAAGCGGGCCAAGAATACAAGCCTGATAATGAAAAACAGGCCATGGCTGCTGTTGCCAAGCTTGAAAGTCAGCCTTACGAGATTGTGCAGCGCGAAGACAAGCCAACTAAGTCTAAGCCTGCAGCTCCGTTCATTACATCGACTCTACAGCAGGCAGCCAGTACTCGATTAGGCTTTAGTGTTAAGAAGACCATGATGATGGCTCAGCGTCTGTATGAGGCGGGTTACATTACCTACATGCGTACAGACTCGACTAATTTGAGTAAAGAAGCGGTAGAGGGTGCCCGTCAGTACATTGTGTCTAAGTTTGGTGATAAATATTTACCTGATCAGCCTCGTATATATAGTAGTAAGGATGGCGCACAAGAGGCACACGAAGCGATTCGCCCCTCTGACGTACGTATGAGCTCCAATTTGCTAAACGCCATGGAGCCAGACGCTCACAAGCTCTATGACTTGATCCGCAATCGCTTTCTTGCCTGTCAAATGGCCGATGCAGAGTTCACCAGCAGTACATTAACGGCGCAATGTGGTGATTTTGAGCTGAAAGCAAAAGGCCGCGTTATCCGTTTTGATGGTCACATGGCGGCTATGAGCGCTGTCTCAAAAGGAGATGACGACAAGGTGTTGCCTGACCTTAAAGCCGGTGAAAGTCTGTCTTTAGATCATGTTGAGCCGAAACAACACTTCACCAAGCCGACAGCGCGCTTTAACGAGGCAAGCTTGGTAAGAGAATTAGAAAAACGCGGCATTGGTCGACCATCCACTTATGCCTCAATTATTTCAACGATTCAGGATCGTGGTTATGTTCGACTTGAAGGTCGTCGTTTTTATGCTGAAAAAATGGGCGAAATCGTTACGTCCCGATTAGAAGAAAATTTCACTGACCTCATGGATTACAGCTTCACTGCCAACATGGAAGAGAAGTTAGATGATATCGCAGAAGGTCGTGAAAAGTGGAAGCAGGTTCTTAATAATTTTTACAGTGACTTTTCAGTCAAGTTAGACAAGGCCAGTAATGAAGACGGTATGCGTCTAAACGCACCCGTGCCTACTGATATTGAATGTCCTGAATGTGGTCGTCATATGATGATTCGTACGGGCACAACAGGTGTATTCCTTGGTTGTGAAGGCTATGCTTTACCACCAAAAGAACGCTGCACTAAAACCATGAACTTAACGTCAGGCGATGAAGCCATTAGTGCTGACGATGACGAAGAGGCGGAAAGCCGCCGTTTGCGTGAAAAACGTCGCTGTAAAATTTGCAGTGCCGCCATGGAAAGTTATCTGCTGGATGAGAAACGTAAGCTTCACATTTGTGGTAATAACCCAGATTGTGCAGGCGTTGAAGTTGAATCTGGCGAGTTTAAGATAAAAGGTTACGAAGGCCCAACGCTTGAATGTGATAAGTGTGGCAGTGAGATGCAGCTTAAAAATGGCCGTTTTGGTAAGTATTTCGGTTGTATGAATGAAGACTGCAAAAATACCCGTAAGCTGCTTAAAAATGGGCAGCCTGCGCCACCAAAAATGGATCCAGTACCTTGCCCAGAGCTTAAATGCGAAAAGGTAGATGATACGTATATTTTACGTGATGGTGCGGCAGGGCTGTTTTTGGCTGCCAGTCAATTTCCAAAAAACCGTGAAACTCGCGCACCTAAGGTGTTTGAGTTGGTTCCACATAAAGCTGAACTGCCTGAGAAGTATCATTACTTAACAGAGGCACCACTTAAAGACCCTGACGGTAACCCGACTACCGTGCGTTACAGTCGTAAAACCGCTCAAATTTATGTGGCTACTGAAAACGATGAAGGCAAAGCCACTGGTTGGTCTGCTTTTTATGAAGACGGCAAGTGGGCGATAACTGAGAAGAAAACCTCAGCTAAAAAAACGTCGGCTAAGAAAACCAGCGCTAAAAAGAAGACGTCTGCTAAAAAGACGTCCGCCAAGAAAAGCAGTGCGAAAAAAACGAGCGCAAAAAAAACTTAATCATATAAATATATGAGCAATGAACCCAGCATGTTGCTGGGTTTTTTGCTTTTAGAGGAAACAGTCATGAATACTAAAATTTATAAACGTGTATTATCTTTAGCAGAAAGCCTGCTTAAAGCCGCGAATAAAAAAGATCAAATCACATTTGATGCCCTTTATAGTGAGTTAAATGCGATCTGTCTTGAGCATGAAGGAGATGAAAAAGACCACCCTGTACAATGGGAAACACTGGCTGATTTTACAGATGATATTAAAAAAGCTACCGAGATTTATCGTACGGCACTTGAAAAGGCAGAAATGATTGAGTCTGCTGATTTTTGTTCGTCAATCCGTTTCTCTCTTGCCTCCATGTTGATTGAACTGGGTAAAACAGAGGAGGCTATCGAGGTGTTACGAGAAGCTAAAGTGGTTTCAGCGAATATTGAAGATAAAGCATTAAAAAATGAAATTCATGACCTTTTGCAGTCTTTAATAAATTAATTTTATGCAATTGGTTGATCGTTATTTGGCGGGCTATGCAGAGTCCGTCAGGCTACAAGTCGTAAGTTTAATCGAAAGCAAGAAGCTTGAGGTGTATTTAAATAATCGCTATGGGCAGAAGCATGCCATAAAATCTGACGCAGATTTGCGTCAGTTTGTGATGGGTTATAAAAATCAATATCTCAAAAAATCAGCCCCATTAAGTAAAGTGGTTTACGATAATAAGATCCATGTGATTAAAAATGCACTTGGCACACACAGTTATGTGAGCAGAATACAGGGTAGTAAAATAAAAAGTAAGAACGAAATTCATGTGAGTTCTGTATTTAAATCAACCCCTAAAGCATTTTTAGAAATGATTGTTGTTCATGAGTTGGCACATATCAAAGAAAAAGAGCACAACAAGGCCTTTTATCAGCTATGTCAGCATATGTTGCCAGACTATCACCAGCTAGAGTTTGATATGCGCTTATATCTTATTTATCGTGATTTGGCGAAGATTGACACATAATGTGGTCGTCACTGGTCTTACTTGAGTTTTCTTAATGATCCAAAGCGATCTGAATACCAGCATCTAAATGTATTTTTTGTTAAAGGTACAAATAAAAATCAAATAGCTGTGCGCCTGATGAAATAGGGCGTATAGTTCTTGGCTTATCTTACCTGTATCGAGCCTACTGGCCAGCACGCCTATATCCTCCTTATTGTTCTCACTTGCATGCATGCAAGTTTTCATATGTGACTGTATCCTCTATTTTTGACTTCTGTGTATCGAGAAGATCAAATTGATTGCTCGTTTTATTCGTTTTTAATAGGGGTACTAGGGATTTTCCCTCGTAAACGGACAAAAGCCTCTGGAGCCCCCGCCATTCCTGGGCTCCCAGGGGGTATTACTTTACCGAACCGGTAAATATCCCTCAATTGAGCGCATCA
>Ga0115005_10000945_pt1 | contig 22847 bp, 14 predicted proteins | sample ArcOceMetagenome_FD_87163 | JGI IMG/M metagenome (GOLD analysis project Ga0115005, IMG submission 87163) | Marine eukaryotic phytoplankton communities from Arctic Ocean - Arctic Ocean - Greenland ARC118M Metagenome | ecosystem: Environmental > Aquatic > Marine > Oceanic | place: Arctic Ocean...
CAATCAGTAGAAATTGCACAACTGGGTCTATCCTTTCCTGCAAATGCACCACGGGGGTTCATCCGCGCAATCAAGTTTCCGTTTATATCGAAAATTGTCACTTTTGAATCAACTAATAATAAAACGTCACCAGTCTTGTCGTTCAACGAAATGCATTCGACAGCCTTGGGCATTTCCCTCATGTCAGTAATTGGGGCATGATCCAGTTCTCTTAAGAAACTCAAGGTTCTTAGGTCCCACATCAATGCAGTACCATCGTTTGCACCAGTTACAATGGTACCAAAGGTGGTGCTGATATCTACGCAGGTGATTTTCCCGCCATCATGACCGCAAAGGGACGCCTGGAGTCTCATGTGATTATTTTCGTACTTCCACACTCTTACAGTTGAGTCTGCGCAACCGGTTACTAACCACTGGCCATCTCGGGATGGTTTCATTGCTGTGATTGGTGCCCGATGCATGTCGTCGTGAATAGTGAGAACACGGTTCACCTCCCAATTTCTTGCACTTGGCATTGCTATGTGGACACTGATTCCATTATTAGACCCGCCAAATCGGTAATACTTTTTCGTAGATGCAATAAGAGCGCATGTTTTTCCAACACCAACCAATTGCCCCTTTGACAGACACATATCACCGACGGAGCAATCATTTTGACCCATCATTCCGACCTTGCACTTGTCATCCATGGCAAAGCGCATGTGCACGACATGGGGACAGCCAACAACACAAAAGGGAGGCGTCAATGGTTCCAAAAAAGGCAAAACACTGAAGTCTACGGATTTTGAATCCCGCGCTGGCTTAAAGATGTTCTTAGAAGGAAATGCTTTTCGTTCTAGGCGACTTGGCGTTTGTCCAAAATTCTGGATCTGTGCAATGATCGACTCTCGTTGGACTGGATCTTCAATTGCGTTAATGTCTACGCTGCCTTCATATGTGACATGCACAAAAGTATTTAATGCTTCGATTGCCTTGGGACCTCGCTGTTTGTATCCGAAGACTAGATCAACCCACTTGTGAAGATTTCTGCTGACATGCTCGCTCTCGAGTGCCTTATGGGGGGGGGGGGTTACAGCCAGTATTTTCCTTGGCCCCTTGGACGTAAATGTGGGTGTTCCAATGAATACTTACCTGGCGATTAATTCTTACGAAACGCCGTGGGTCTCCCTTTGCCCACGGTGGAAGAATCACGTTGTCAACTGCTGTTCCGTCTTGTTTCACACCGAAGTCAAAGGAATTTTTATTTTCTAAAAATTCGGGTTGGTAAAAGAATTCTGGAATCAGTTCGCGAACATCTTGAAGGCTATCCCTGCTAGCACTCGTCCAACTGGAACCTATATTAGTGAATAATCGATCAGCGAGATCGAATTTTCCACCTTGCAGTGAAAGTGCTAGGCGAGAAAATGGTTCCATTCTCAGCAAGTAATTCAAAACATAAGCTGCGCATGAATAATGGGTACCATAGTGGAAGGGAGGGGGCTCGTTACCACGTGCAAAGTTGTTGTCAAGTGCTTCGTACCGCTCCTTGAATTGTTCAGCCCTGGCTAGTCCTAGAGCTCCCATCGGTTTTGACAAATCGCGGTATATGCTAGGATTATTAAGATCAATTTCTTCACTGTCGTAGTCTGCAATTACCCAAGGAAAGATGGGATACTGAGTCAAATCGTTGTACGATCTTCCGGCAAACGAATTCAGGTGCATCAAGAAATCAAAGTTGGTCATCTTCCCTTGCACCCACTGGTTTGTAATCTTTGCGCGAAGAGACTTTATAAACTTGTCATACTTCGGTGCTGGTCCCGGCCCTGAATTAAAAATACTGTTAGGTAGAGATGAATGCAACAAAAAATTTAGGACCTCTTCTCTTTCTGTGTTGCTTGAGAATGCAATCAAAGAACCGTTGCTGTAAGTGTCGTAAAACTCAAGAGCAATCGGTTGTAGCTGATAACGCCGCTTGAAGACACCATAAAGTTCTTCATATGACAGTCTTTTGCATCGATGCTGATACCTGGAGTTTTCCGAGGAATTAGTCTTGACTTGGATTTTGTTCTTGTCTGGCTCATATTTGCCACTCTCAGTCTTTGTGTCAGTTTCATCTCCATTGGCTCCATGCGATTCTTGAGCATGAGAGTTCTTTGGACGAATGCTGACTCGGAATGTTGATGTGGTCTTTTCAATCCTATTTATTTTCCCTTTCAGGCCATCTTCATCGCTTTGCTCAAAGCCATCAATGATGTAAAGAGCGTCTCGGCATCGAAGAAGAAGAGCCTTGTACACATCAAGGCCGGTGCAACGCTCCACGTTGTATGATTTTTCCGGGATATCACCCGCTTGTAATAATCCTGTAATCAAATCATAATGGTGATGCTGCTGAAAGAGTTCTTCTTCGTCATCTGAATATTCTTCAAATTCTTCAGATGCACTCTGAACATCTTCGACGTTGCCAACCTCCTCCATTTGGACCCCCTCTTCCATATCCTTAGATTCACCGGGACCCAACGAATCTTGCGCAGGAATATCCTCATTTACTTCCTCGTCATCAGTTTCTTCAAGTTCCCCGGTCACCACATCATCACCATCCCCTTCTTCATCCAAATCTTCGATATCTTCCAGCTTAGTTTTCCCCAATTGCATTTTCTTCAGTAAGTCTGCTGTAGCTACGACACTTTCTGGAGCAACATATAAACCGACAGGTTTTGCAAGCTGTTCACTTCTAAAGGATAGATCAGTTCTTGTACTATCGAGACTTTTCCTCTTGTCATCCATCTCTTGTTCGGAAAGGTCAAATGTCTCATCCACGTTGTAAAGTCCGTAAAATTCATAATTTGGCAGAAGCTTTCTTCTCTGGTGTTCATAACCTTCCGTCATATCCAATTTCCATCGCATTAACGATGACGATGTTATCGCCTTTTGTGAGTTCTCATCTGGATTCTTGAAAGGAGTCATAAGTTCCTCTTTTGAAAATACCAAACGTTTCACTGGCCGAGAACCCCCTTCCCATACAGAACGTGATCCTTTCAGCTGCCGTAAAAGTGACTTCCACATCATGGCGCCAGATGATAGGTCGTCAAGACCTTGCCTCTTCCACACAGCCTGATTATTGTCTGTCCTCTCGTTAGATATCTGAGCAAGGACTACTCTTTCCTGGCGTCCAATCATTGTTTTGTCCGACTTCTCTTTCGAGGTAATTCTGACCAGCATTTCTTTTTGTTCCTGGTCAATCGCATCCTCCGGGGATGGTACCTTAATACTGAAAATGCTTGGAAAACAATCTAGAGCTTCGTTACCAATTTCTTCAAATATATCATTGACATCATTTGCATTGACCTCAATCCAATCAAAAAATGTTTGAAGTCTAAGTTGCTCAATTGACTCATCGCTTGTATCCCGTCCAATAGCATGAAGTAGCAGAGCACCAAAACCACCACCATTCAAAAGGTCGACATGTTTGACGACACCACCGGCTACAGGTACAGGAATATCTTTCACAAGAAGGTCGGACATTATTCCATGTCTTTTCTTGAGCATCGACTTGATCAAAAATGCTGCCTCTTCGCGAAGCGATTGGTTCTTGCCTGCAAGAAGTGAGTGCAATTCAGACGTAAGCGCAACCACAAATGCTCGATCCGGCTCCGCAACGTCAGATATTTCGGGGAATTTACAGCTTTCTGAGGATGTTTCGCATCTCTTAAGACTAGCTGATTGCCAAAAATTGTGAAGGCGGGATCCAGGAACTGGAGGACTCGAGTTCTCGTTCTTTTTCTTGGCGAGAGCAGTAGCGGCTGGTGTTGCATAAAGCAAATTATGCAAATTATTATTGATTCCTGTGATGATTTTGTGTTGGAGGAATTCATCTCCAAGATCCCATGGTCCTACCGGTTTACTCCTTTGCAGCGCAACAAGACACGTTAGTCGGGCACAGTGAGCGGCATTTAATCTAATGATATTGTCTGAATCTTCCTTTAGAAGTGTTCTGGATGCGTATGAGTCAGGGTCGGAAACAGCATTGAGTGTCGAAATAATAGTGTAGAATGCTTCCAGGATGGGTTCAGACGTGAAGAATCCCATAAGTAACCGATCCAGCAACACTGAGCTGATACCGATACAGTTAGCTATAGCAATAAGCTCTCCACGCTGCAGAGTGTCCTGTACAATGAAATGGCACTGCTCAATTAAAACCATGTGGAATGCCTCAACTTCATCAGGTGATGCAAAAATTGGAAAAGCACGAAAGAGAGCAGCAATCAGCTCGACTGCTTTTGGTCCCGACAATACTGCATGATTGACCACGTGGCGGAGGAGACAAACTAAGCCAATGCCTCCATTCCCTTCTGCATCTCCGACAAAGCGCTTTGTAGGAGAATTCAAATGACTTGATATATCCATTGACTGTAAGTTACCTCGGCGTTCTTTGCATGATTCAGAATCTTTGCTTTCACCCCTTGATAGCGCTCCATCTCCCTCGCTCGGCCAGTCATAGAAAATGCTATCGTCGACGCTCTTGGAATTTGAAATACTCAAGGTTGAAGCATTCTTCGATAATATTCTGTCATTGTGAACAAGACAAAGCGCCTGTGCCATCGGTTCGAGAAAATCTGGGGTCCTACAAAATGTTTGAAACGCGGATGAGAAGGTATGCCTATGTGTCAAGAGACCAAGTACTGCTTCATTTGTTTGTCTAGCCTTCAGACCTAATTCATTGTCAGCGGATCCCAGTTGAATATTTCTAACAAGACTTTCAGCAAGGAGCGAAAATATACCACATGTCGATGCTGCGTTGGTCTCAAGACCACCTTTACTATTTTCTTGTAAAATGAGGTCTTGATCGTCACTTTCTGTATCAAATATGGCACACAACTGTTCTGGGTCCAGAGCACCAAAGCATGGCAAGTGTAAGAGTGGTGCATGTAAAAGCTGGCTGAGCATGGCAAGTATTATACTCGTAGAAGTGGAATACTTTGGAATACTCAATACCAACGGTGCGAACCCCCCAGCATCTTCAAAAGCTTGTTTAAAAGATGGGGAATTCTGGAGCATTATAATCAATAAGCGAAATGATGCAGATGCGGATGATTCGTCACGGCAACCTTCTAAAATGCATGTAAACCACGTAGGTGTAAGCACAACTGAAAATGCCGAAAGAAATAATTGTGCATTCTTTCCTTTGACCTCTTTTGAAGATAAATCTTGAATATTGGCTGAACTCTGATCGCTATCGCGAGGAGCATTATCCGAAACGGTGGCAGAAATTTCATTTACTCCATCAACAACCAATTCTTCAAGCAAACGAAGGAGATATATCCGTGTCACCGAGCCCATCGACAATTCTGGATCTTCTTCATCATTTACTTTGGCTGACATTTCGTATCCCAGCTGCCCGGCAACGTCTTCATGGGTGACATCCTTTTTCAGAGTATATATCACAGCGCCTGCAATTTCACCAAGATCGTCCGGCGTAAGCATGTGAGCCAGAATTCGCCGAAGAAACATTTTGCAAGCGAGTAGCACAGGTACGCCAGGGTCACCACCTACGGTCACCGAACTAATTGTCAAGGTCTGCGCTAACCAGCCACTTCTGTATGCAGAGAGAACTGTGTGCAACAATTCGTTTGTAGCTTTGTGTTCGCTGCCAACGTCTCTAGAAATTTCAGCACCTAATTTTCCGTAAGTATACAATTCCGCTATTTCAATCATCAAATGAATCGTCCATTTGACCATTCCCAAGAGATGCAAACGTCTGGCGTTGAAATCGCAGTGCTTTGATGTTGCGCTGACTAAACCATTGAGGAGAGACATGGTTCTCAAAGCCATATCAGGTCCCGACGATTGCAAGTTCCATACTTGATGATTTTTCAGTAAATATTTCAATGCGTCGAGGTCAACAAGAGCCCAATTCTCCGAAGACGGCCAAGAGTATATTTCAACGCGATTTTTACGCCCATCTTCACCTCTTGACTCCTCAGCAGTTTCCGGCTCAAAATCATTAACAGCCAATGAAAAGCAATGCTCAAGTATAACTGCATCCATGATATTCTTCTGGATCAACAACAAAGCTAACATGCGATAACCACCCCCTGCGTGAAGCATCTCTAAATTTGGAATGTGTTTACGAGCACATTCTCTAATTACACGCAAAGTCAGAGCTATTGTTGTCGACGTTTTTGCCGCATTTAATATTGGCAACAAAACGTTCGGGCCGCCAAGCCATTGCACGTTATCCCCAAACGAGATGGGGCAAACGACACTACCTTTGCCGTACACAACTGCATCGGAAGATATCAGATCATTTGTCGAATGAATTTCCGCTACATTCACCAACCGACGAGAAAAATGACCTTTGTCTGCGGCCACAGAATTTTCACGCATCGTTGATGTCGAAGAAGATGGATGGAAAGCACAAATGATATATTCTGGTGGCAAATTGCAAAAGAGACCAGCGGAACTGAGCATGACAGAATCAGCACCGCCGCCGTGTCCATTGTGAGACACCTTATCCATGACGTGACTTGCGGCTTCGATCTCAGGGATCGCCCTTCTTTTCAACGCATGAGCAACTCCACCCTTCTCATTACTTTCTGCGAGCATCGACAAAACTGAAGTTGCCGTAGCTGACAACGATAATCGCTGTGGTCTGTCTCCCCAGAACTGACCATGAAAATCTGGACCAGCAGAAAATATAGAGACGGCATCACGAGGTCCAAGTATTCGAGACACCAACAGCATAGATCCAAGCTCCCATGTTGGCAACGAGCCTCTAATGATCCCACTAAATGCCAATATTGGATTTGGGACGCCAACGTACATGATTGAAGTTGGTGGCAATGCGACAGCATCTATTTTGATGTCTACTTCGAGAGGTTTTCCGTCTACACAAAGACCAATTACAGCTTTCCGGGAAAGAACAGAGCGTTTTGGTGGTTGGTATGTCAATAAAATATGATGCCATACACCAGGCGACAGGGGAGATGCTGGGAAGCAAATGGGTTTTGTGGAACCAGTAAAGATGATATTAAACCCTTGGCTCAATAGATCATACCAGATTGAAATAAATTGTTGCCGGCCTGAAGCAGCCTTCTTTTCGCTTGCACCAGTCATGTTACTGGATATATCAAATACGCAAATGTTGCCTGTTAAAGTATCCTCAGAATCTGGCAACCGCATCCACAATGAATATGAAAAACCAGTTGTATTTGCTGGAGACCACAAATTGGCGCCAGCTGAGTTTGGGCCATCACTACTTGCAAGTCTTTTTGTTCTAGCTTGAAGTTTGTCGATTTCAATGAACTTCGTGAAGCCCTCTTCTGCCATCGTATATAATCTATCGTCAAGACCCGCATCATTTCCTTTATCTCTCACAGAGTATATTTTGTTCAAATCAATTCCGCCGAGATTACATCGCGCAACTCTGTCAGCACGCCTTGATATAACGGATAAAGTCTTGAGACGTATGTTGATACTCTTCTCCAAATCTTCTGCAAGTTTGCCAGAACTACGAATAGATCTCCTGTCGTCAACAGATCCCAAAGAAGATGATATGAGTGGAAGTCGTACTTCAGACCGTTCTTTGTGCGAAGCATGGTTAGCAGTGAGAAGTGGGTTGGCAATGAATCTTAACAATGCAACGAAGTCCATGTATGACATCTTGAAGGAAGCAACTCGTCTTAAAAGGGCAACAAATCGGGAGTAAAGTGGATGATCAAGGTCGTCAAAAATAAAAGAGAAACCGTCGCCACTGACGAGAGTTCTGCATAGACCACAATTAGCGATCTCTTCAAGCGTAGTCCCTGCATTATCGGGGGAGCACAGTTGTATTAATATGTTGAGGGCGCACTCGGATATCCTTCTAAATTGCTGATCTTTAGGTAGCGATATCGCCATGCCCAGAACAAGTTTAGCCGCATCTGAGTTCCGAAGGGTATGTATGCCGACAACGGGATTTGTATCACTGTCATTATTCTCAAGAGTAATACGAAGCTTCGGGTGAAGCAAACCAAGAGATAGATTCATAATTGCGAGTGCATGCTGGGGTGAGTCAAATAGGCCCAACCCACGCAAAGCTTTAACCAATGATTCATAAAACCCATTAGCTGTAATATATGCTCTGTTCTTGGACATTCCAGTCAGTTCTTCGCCCAAAAGATCCACTGCTTTCGAGGAAGCCAGTAAAGATGACGAAGATGTAATCTTGGTTGCAGCATCGAATGTGGCATACACAGCTTCCACCATTGCAAGAATGGCGTCGCTATTCTCAATTCCACCCGCCTCATCATTAGACGTGATAGAATTGTTTTCACTGTCCTCTAAACAAAATAACAAACGCAAAAGGACTTCGAAACCTCCTCGTATGCGGAAGGCATCTTGAGCAGAATCTATAGCTCCTAGAACTCTCTTGAGCATACCAAGGATCTCACATCCTACAATTACATGGTCATTCTTCATCCCGCTTTCTTGCTTTTTAGCAGATGTGATGGAATCCACAAGTTTGTTCAAGACTCCGACAACTACACCTAAGTCTCCCATCAGCGCCTCACTTTCTGCAAAGCGCATTTTTGATTCAAAAACCAATATGGCCACACTGCAAGCCCTTGGACTCAACTCTGTCATACCAGTGACAAGTAAGGCGTCAAGCTCAATACTTCTATTGTTTCCTGGGTCACCAATTGTTTTGTTGGGAGAGTCGAGCCTTGGGGAGGCAACTTCTGTCATGCCGGCAGTGCTATTAATGATTAAGTCGATGATTCGACACATGCCACAGTAAACGTCGTCAATTCCATCAAGATTCAGCTTCTCGCGTTGATCCTCTCCCCTTGGGGGGACCATTATTAAGAGTGACATGATTTCATGCAAGACTTCCCCCATAACTCCAGCTTCAAGCATGATCAGGCCCATTGCCGACTCGTCAAGTTGTAGCAGTTTTTCCAAGGTTTCTCCAAGAAGCTGGAAATCTCCACGAAGCTTGTCAACACACTGTCTGTCTTTTTCTCCCCTTTCTTTGTCAACTGACACCCTGAGAATGAATTTGCACAGTGAAATGAAAATTTCGCTGGCAGCAGACAAAGGCTTCCAACAATCTGCTTGAGGAAGCCCAGTGACCGCATATTCTAGCGTCCGCAGTATTGCGTGCTTGACTTCGATCTTATCAAAACTGGGGAAAGCTAACAGATATTTCGTCAACACGTTATATTTGCCTTCTATGATTGAAAAGTTCGAGGGATGATCAGAGTATATTTGCATGGCGCAAACAATAATCTCACTGCCATAAATATTCCTATCCAGCCTTTCTTCACCTTCGTCATAGCCCTTTTCGATCATTTCAAGACACAATTCAACAGACAACTTTGCAATTGCCCGCAAATCATCTCGATGGCTTATAACCATTTCAGCGTCGTCATCCTGGTCGCTATAACAAGCCAATAGTGGTACAGAACGTTCCATCAAGTCTTCAATAACATCGAATGCAGTGGGATTGGTCACAAGATTTTCATCATTCTCAAACGGATGTTCCACATCTGTGCCATACGTCAAGTTTGTTCCGGCCGTTGTATAACTTGTATCACCCACTGAATTATCTGAAGAACATATCTTGCAATAACACAACATGGAAGCCAATTGGAGTAACTTTTTCAAATTTGCCTGTCTTGAATGTGCCATGGCATATCGCAAAACATGAAACCCCCCTGCCTGCTCAAAATCATTCAACAAATCAGTAGAACTGTAGAAGCAGGATTGCCTCACCACATTGACAATAGAAGTTAAAGCAATCAACCATAGTCCATGAGCTTCGGCATCAAGTCCGTAGAGACAGGAAGTAGCGGTTACAGCAGACGACGAGACGGACGTCATTCCACACAATTCCTTTGCATCATCTGTCATGTGCACAATCATCTTTCTTTCATGCAAAAACCATACCAGTGCTGAACCAAGGCATTCTTTCGAAAAAGCAACAATGACCTCGGAAGCAGCCCAAGCAACATGAACAGCATTGGCTGGGTATCTCGCACCTGGAAGAGCCAGGAGTCCAAAGAGGTGCGGGCGCAATTGTTCACCGACGCTCGGATCTCCGCATAGTAAACACAGTAATTTGTTCACTTTCTCGGTTGCCCGCTTACTCACAGCCTTGACTTGTCTCGCCTTTTCATCGTTTTTCGTGACATCGTTCTGGTCGTCATCTTTGGATGCACTTGCACTACTACTATTCTTCAACTCCAACACCCTGAGCAACCTCATACAATGAATAAGATTCGGCGGTAATTCATTCTCCATACATCGAAGAATAAATTTATCACAATGCGAATTCTTCAACAGCTTATCTACATCCGAGGTCGAGTGACTGGACCCCTCGGTTTGTCCAGTAACATTACCATTATCACTAACATTCTCATTACAAGTACCATCCACCACATCCTCATCAGCCCCGCCAAGAATTTTCAAAAGGTTATCTCTCCAATTATTCGGAACATGAGTCATGGATGGCCTGCGTTTAGCCTGTTTGCCCAGTTTTGCATCCAGGACTACTTTTTGAATGCTTTCTCCTAGTCCACGTGCTGCGTCGGATATTTCCCGTTCTACTTGTGCATCTGAAATTTGTCGTCTACTTTCTCGTAAGCTGTTTGAATGTTGCGTGTTTTGGCTCCTGTTGTCGGAGGAGGAGGGATAACGATAACGGTGAGTGTGTGGTAAGTACAACAACACATAATATTTTTCCTACGAGCACTGTCGCTGGTACTGTACTCACCTATTATTAAACACTGGAGGACGACCTGCCTCTCCCCTTGCGTAAAAACTACCATTACCATTTCTGTTTTTCCTGTTGGGCAAAGGTGACGAAAATTGACTTGTGTTTGAAGCACTCCTCGAGGCATTAGATGCCGTTGTCGATCCCGCATCATCTTGAGATTGTGGAAATTCTCGACTGGCAGTGGCATTCATTCGGCCACGACGCTGATTGAATTCCGACTGGTGGCCGTTCGAGCCCTGCCTCTTTTTGAAGGGCCACATTTTGTTCATCTATATATCTTCAATCTATCGGATCAGCGAATGCTCCTTGTCTTGTGTGTGCGTTGTGAAATGACCGGAACAGTGCTTACAGATATTCTGGAAGTGATTTTCAAGTCGTGTGGATTTTTATGCCAATATGGGGTTCCTGTTGGCAGGTGTTGTATTGCTGATTTCTTTTTTCTTTCCTGTTTTTCAACTCTTTGATCGTACTCGCTAGTAGATGTTGTTCATAAGTTCAAAGTAAAAGCAGCTAAGAATATCTAAGTTAGTTTGATGTCGTTACACTACAAGTAATGTTGACTGTTGATGGGTTCCCAGGGTTTTTTTTGGGTGGATGTGTCATGTGTCATTTTTCAACGTACCGCCCGGTAGGTAGATACATACAGAACCGCGCGCACACTCTCACTTGACTTCGAACTAACTTGTTGACATCTCAGAGGAATTTATAAACAAATCCCAACGGCAAGAGAAAGAAGAGAGAAAGGAAGAAACAGACTTGTCTCACAACCGCCAAATAGATTTCGAAATTTTGCTCCAACAACACACAACAACACCTCAAACTTCCATCAACAACGTACCATTATCAATTATCAGTGCGCCAATACAACACACCACAATCAAGTCTACAAGACATCCTCATCAGTAGATAGACCCATTGCACGCCGGATCCACCTTGAACAAAGATGAGCTCTTCATCAGAAGAAGAGTTTGAGGACGTTCCACTCTCCCAACTCAAGACCAAAAAGACAAAGACAAACGGAGGTACACGTAACGCAAAACCTGACACCATCCCATCCAAGTCCAATGATGACGATGATGACTTTGAACCCGAGCCAAAATCAAAACCCAAAAAGAAGGCTAATGCGGCAAAGAAAACTGCACGTACTGCTTCTAACAAGAGGAAAGTCAAAGAAAGAGACGCGGATGAAGATGAAGATGATGCCTTTGTCAAAAAGAAAAAAGTAAAGAATGGCACCAAAGTCAAAGTCAAGAAGGAAACTAAAGTCAAAAGGGAACCAGGTAGGACGGCACAAGCTGCTGCCCCCAAAAAACTCAAAAAGTTGGAAAGAGCCGACCGTATAGCACACGCCATGCAGTCCTTCCTTTGGTGGGATGCTCCATCTCCTCCTGAGGGATGTCAGTGGTCTACCATGGAGCATGCGGGGGTTAGTTTTACCGAACCGTATGAGCCCCATGGGGTGAAGATGAGGTATGATGGGGAGGAAGTCGATCTTAGTCCTGTGGAAGAAGAAGCGTAAGTTTGGTGTTTGCATACCGCAAAGTGTACACTACCGCAACTGTACCTTGTATTGTACTGTACGATTGCTTACTCACAGTCATTATCATAAATATGGTATTCAATTACTACTATTTCTACACTATACAGTGCGACATTGTTTGCAGGTATGGACCCAGAAGGGATGCATCTAGGGAACCCAGAAACGGCACCAATATTCATCAAAAACTTCTTTGCAGACTTTAAACAAATCCTCAACAAAAAACATGGCATCAAAACATTCGAAAAATGCAACTTTGGACCGATCCGCAAACACCTCAATGAACAAAAGCTAGTCAACAAGGCAATCACTGATCAAGAGCGGAAATTGAATAAGGAGGAGAGGAATCAGGCCATGTTCAAGTTTGGCTTTGCGCTTGTGGACGGGCATATTGAAAAGGTTGGGAATTATAATATGGAACCTCCCGGAGCTTTCCGGGGACGTGGAAAGCATCCGAAAATGGGTAAATTGAAGAATAGGGTGGATCCAGAGCAAGTCTCTTTGAACGTGAGTGAGTGTGCGAGGGTACCGCCCTGTGGGGTCCCGGGTCATGCTTGGGGGGATCTTAGACATGATCCACAAGTTCAGTGGTTGACCAAGTGGGAGGAGAATATTAACAGCCAAGTGAAGTATGTGCAGCTTGCTGCTCAAAGTAGTTTCAAGGGGAAGAGTGATAGATACAAGTATAATAAGGCAGCTCAACTATGTGGGAATATCGATAAAATCCGGGCTTCTTACAAGAAAAAATTAGTTTCCAAGAGCTCAGAGGATAGGCAACTTGCGACTGCAATGTGGGTCATTGATCGTCTTGCTTTACGTGTGGGTGGAGAGAAAGATACAGACGCAGAAGCTGACACAGTTGGATGCTGTTCGCTTCGTGTTGAGCATTTGCACTTCAATCCTAATGATACTGACGACGATAATATGGAGATCGAGCTTGAGTTCTTGGGTAAGGATAGTATGCTTTTCAAGCTAACTATCGATTTTGGTTCTGATTTGTACACCGAGAACAATGGTATGGGTGAACAAGTCTACAAGAACCTCAAAAACTTTTGCAAGAAGAAGAAACTAGAAAACGAGGTATTTGATTCATTGACGCCCACCGTTCTCAATGCTCATTTGAAGTCAATCATGGAAGGTCTCACTGCGAAGGTGTTTCGTACTTACAATGCAAGTAAAACATTACAGGACGAACTTCGGAAAAGTGAGGAACCTAACCACTGGAAGAAGCTTACTGCCGCTGAAAAGGTTGTCGAGTACAACAACGCAAATCGTCAGGTAGCAATCCTGTGTAACCATCAAAAGTCCGCAAGTAAAGCCCAAGAGACACAGTTGGAGAATATTGGTGATAAGATTTCGACACTGAAGAAGCAGAGGAATGTTTTGAAAAAGATACTCAAGGTTCTCAACGACGGTAACGAGAAAAAAATCAAAAAAATCCCGGCGAAAAAAGACGAATCAGTAACTAAACAGAAAGTGGAGAGAGCAGTCGTCAAGGCGAAGAAATTGAAAGATGATGCCAATACCAACGAGGAAAAGATTGCTGCAACTGAATTCGACGAGAAGACTAAGCAAATGAAGCGTGATTTCACAAGCATGAAATTTGAACAGGCGCATCTCTGGGAAAAGGTTCCTTCCAAGGACCAAGTGAGTAAAAAAATCACAAGCTGGGCCCAAAAAATCGCAAAAATGGAGATGAACTTGAAGCACAAGGACGATAACAAGGAGGTTTCCCTAGGAACGTCTAAGATCAACTATATGGATCCTCGTATTACAGTTGCTTGGTGTAAGAGGAATGAAGTCCCAATTGAAAAAGTATTTTCCAAAACATTGCGAGACAAGTTCAATTGGGCAGCTGCTGTTCCGCCCGATTGGGAGTTCAACGCCGAGGTTGGGAAACAAAGATAGGATTCAAAAATGGAGTAAAGATTGGAATGTATCAATCCAACTACTCGTACGTGCGGTGTAGTGTATCTCAAAAACTATTTCAGGAAGGGGTTCATTGAACATGTAGATAAAGGGGCATTCTAACCTCCGGAAAAGTGAGGTGTGAAAGCAAAGCAATACGGTTAGCTAAGCATTTATTATAAATGACAAATTGTTACGAAGTCTCATTGAAAATGTGAACGGGTTTTAACAGTGTTCTAACTGTTCTGACCTATCTTTAAAAACTGCTGATGTTATCCCTTTTGGGTAAGGTGCTGACGTTTCAAGTGTCATGTCAGTGAGTGTTCGGAAAAAAATCTCCGCCATTCACTTACTACTTACGAACGGTTCCTAAGATCTGAGATTGATGAGAAAATTCATACATACATTTACAAGAACACCAATTCCTGTACATCACCTCATTCCAACCAGCTATTCTGTTCCCCCAAGAAGCTAAAGCACCATGTTGAAGAAGAAAGTGGACGTTCTCATGGTCGGTACCGGCGAGTACACCACTGGATATGTTGGTGGAACTGCATCAGACAGCGACAAAGGAGCTGGAGTAGTTGCTCTTACAATGTTTGATTTGAGAAGAAGGGGCAAAGTCGACCGCGTTGCCATGTGCGGTGTCAATGTGAGTTTGTTTGAAAGCTTCATCCTTTAATCAAATCATGAAGTATGTTTTTTCTTACCTCATTTAATTGCAGGGCAAGAAGTTTCCCGGTATCAGAAATCACATGAAGCGTTGCATCTCAGAAGTTTACAACGACATGGATTTGACCTGTGAGACTTTCCCGGGAGACAACGAAGTTAATCCAAAATCATATGTAAATGCATCTGCAACATGTAAGCGAGGCGATGTAGCAATCATCTTCACACCAGATGATACTCATTTTGACATTGCACTGGAATGCATAAACAAGGGAATGCACGTTATGGTAACGAAACCTATTGTTCAAAAGTTGGAGCACCACAAGATTCTTGCTGAGGCAGCTGAAAAGAATAATGTACTTGTTGGCGTTGAGGTACACAAGCGCCTAGATCCATTTTACGCAGATGCTCGTGATCGTGCGAGGTCTGAACTTGGGAACTTCCAATACATGTACGCTTACATGTCTCAGCCAAAGCACCAGTTGGATACATTCAAAGCATGGGCTGGAAAGTCATCTGATATTTCATTCTATCTGAACTCCCATCATATCGATTTTTCGGAATGGACTCTGGCTGGAATTGCGAGACCCGTTCGTGTCACTGCTACCACATCTACTGGAGTAGCCAAAGCTCGCGGGATGAATACTGAGGATTCCATCACCTTGACTGTTCAGTGGCAGAACTTGAATGATAAGAGCTTGGGTTGTGGAGTATACACCTCAAGTTGGGTTGCACCAAAAAGTGATGTCCACTCGCAGCAACGTTTCTTCTACATGGGATCAAAGGGAGAGATCAACGTTGACCAAGCACACCGTGGGTGTACCGTTGGCCAGGATGGCAAGCCCTTCGCATCTGTGAATCCCCTCTTTATGAAGTACACTCCTACTAATGGGAACTTTTCTGGGCAGAGTGCATACGGTGTACGCAGTTTTGAAAATTTTATTGATGCATGTCAGGCAATTAATGATGGAGAAAAGAAACCGGACGATTTCAACGATGGATCCATTGCTACGGTCCATACTACTTACCAGGGAACTGCCATTTTGGAAGCTGGTCGCATGAGTTTGGATGCTGATGGTCAACCCATGGATCTCATCTACGAGAATGAAAAGGACATGGATCCTATTGAAATCAAGCCACACACTTTTTGAAGAGATGATTGATTCCATTGTATTGAACGATAGATGGTCAAATGATACAAATACAACGGTTCCTTTTCAACACTACAATTTGTTTCTAATTTGAAATTATAAAATTATTTCATCCCTAATAAATACATTACACACACACCACGTATAATCTAGACAACCCGGAAATTATTTTCCTTTCCTCGCATCATAGTATCGTTCCCTCTTTTTATTACCACCGGCGGTAAGAGCCGTGGCCGAAGCCTCTCCTTCAAACGGCAAAAAGTATCTAGTTGTCATGTCACTTTTTTGTGTATTCTCATTCATAATAGTTAGTTGCTGCACATATATCGAGTTTGCGGTTCCATCAGCGGCAGTCTCCTGCACCAAAGTTTTGACATCTGAAACCTTCGCAACTCCATTCATGGTGGGCATGATCGATTCAATCTTGACATGTCCTTGGTGGTCACTCGTCGCTAGGGTTCTTTTTATACGATCACCTGGTAATAAAGGCTTTACTTGCTCTGTTCCCAAGGTTACATCTAAAATCATGTCATTAACTCTCGAAAGCTTCTTAATTTTGAATTGATTATCAGTCAATGTGATTTCGTGTATTGTATCATGATCGGCGTCCCCCTTTTCGTTGGCTTCAATGGCCAGCGGAGAAACTCCCATTGTTTCCAAGAAGCCCCTTACAGACGGATTTCCACGATTTCTATCCAGCAGCCACTTTCCATTTAGAGTTTCTCTTGTTGCAGTGGTTGCCATGGTTAATCAGTGGGTAGCGCAGTGTTTGTTCTTTGCTGCCTTCAAAACAGTACCCCCCTACAGTACGAGTAATGCCTACTAGATGCCTATCGGTACCGGTACTACGTGTACCTACTACCGTACAAGTTCAAAGTATTGTCTGTTATGTGTTGCGCTCGCTGATCATCATCGTCGATCGTCGCTGATCATCATCGTCAAGAAGTAAGTTGCTCAAATTTTCAGAAATTCAGGGAGTTCTTCTTCTCTCTTCCTCTCCTCTCTCCTTTTGGGTATCAAAATGAAATTTTCAATCTATTTTCCCGAACACGAGAAATTTCAATCTTCCCGCCCGTTCCAGTTTGTTTCCCCAAAACCACCTCATTCCCAAGACTGCAAAGTCAAGCCTTTCCAAATTCGGGCTCGGGGCAATTGTGGAACGTCCCCGAGCCAGAAGTTAATCTTTCCCTACGGGAGCACCCCTATGTTTTGCACGTAGAGAAATTTGCAGGGGGCGGGTTCCATTCTCAGGCACAACAAGCAACGGCGTCCACAACTTCTTACTACCATAAAAACCAAATTTCACACCAATCACTTCAATAACAACCACTTAAGAACAACCACCACCATGCCTATCCATCAAGTAGACCAAGCCATTGTAATGCCAACATACAGCACGCCTTCGAAACACAGCGATGACGCTGTGGTTTCAACTCCCGAGACTGACCTCAATGGCTCACTTGAATCGTCCACTGGATCCATTAGCAGCGGTTCTAGCAGCGCTAGCTTCGAACATGAGATTGCCGATCTTGAGAAAAAAATGGAGAAGGCCAGCATTACGGAACACAGGCTTCTTGAACTCGAGGGAAAGCTCAAGCCTGAGCCCCTTCTTGTTGAGAATCCCAATCGATTCGTTTTATTCCCGATTCAGAACATTGAGGTATGTACAACTCTTTGGTGGTTATTAATTCCAATGCATCATTTAGGTCAAACACTTACACACAACCTTTTACCATTTCACCATTCAGGTTTGGGACATGTACAAGAAGGCTGAAGCTTCATTTTGGACCGCAGAAGAAATAGATCTTGCATCTGACCTCAAGGACTGGAATGCATTAAACAAGAACGAACGCCATTTCGTTTCCCACATCCTCGCATTTTTTGCCGCCTCTGACGGAATCGTTAACGAGAACCTCGCAGCCAACTTTGCCACAGAGATTCAAATCCCAGAAGCTAGATGCTTTTACGGCTTCCAAATTGCAGTAGAAAATATTCACTCAGAGACCTACTCACTGCTTATCGATACCTATGTGCGCGACAACAAGGAGAGAAATCATTTATTAAACGCAATTGAGACGGTTCCCTGTGTACAAAAGAAAGCTGAATGGGCCTTGCAATGGTGCGATAGAAATAATGCCTCTTTCGCGGAGCGTTGTGTTGCCTTTGCTGCAGTAGAAGGAATCTTCTTCTCTGGATCTTTTTGCGCCATCTTCTGGCTAAAGAAGCGTGGTCTTATGCCCGGACTATGCTTCTCGAACGAGCTCATCTCAAGGGATGAAGGTCTTCACTGTGACTTTGCCTGTCTTCTCTACAGACAGCTGGTCAACAAGCTCTCTGAAGAGAGAATAGTGGAAATCATTACCAACGCTGTTGAGATAGAGAAGGAATTCATTAGCGATTCACTTCCTGTTGAGCTAATCGGTATGAACTCCAAGCTTATGAGACAATACATTGAGTTCTGTGCTGACCGCCTTTTGGTCGAACTCGGATGCTCCAAGTTCTACGATACTGTGAATCCGTTCGAATGGATGGAGATGATTAGTCTCCAGGGGAAAACCAACTTTTTTGAAAAGCGTGTGGGCGAATACGCTAAGAGCGGAGTAGGCGTTGACTCCTCGGTTCAGGTGTTTAATATGGAAGCTGACTTCTAGACTGAGATTCAGTGGGTAAATTGAAATATTTCTTGAAGAAATATTTATAAATTTAGGAATTTTAAAAGTATCTTCATGTATTCTGTTTTTTTAAGGCGTTCATGAAGTCAGTCGCACCCACCGAAATCATTTGTTCTGCATCTGTCACAAGATTTAAGCATGTTTTCTTTTCCGTTTCTATATTTTTCGACAATGCGCTGCATGATTGGAACATGTTTACCCGAGCTAGATACAATCAGATTCGCACCAGCCCAGCCATATCCACGATTTTTGGCTTCAAACCACCGTCAACTTCAATGTCTAGATTCGGGTATTTCGCCCATATCGTTTTTACCTTTTCCATCACCCTTTCAATAAACGACTGACCTCCTTTTCATGGATAAACTGTCATTATAAGGGCAAGGTCAATTTGGTTCCCGTAGTTCAGGATCGCATCAACCGGAGTATCAGGATTTAAGGTCAAACCAACTTTCATGTTGTTGGCCTTGATTAGATCGATGTCTTACTGCGACGCTCTGTAGATTGGAAGGTGAACATGTTGATGAAGAGAAAAGAGGACTCTCAAATACCTTTGCAATTGTTCTGAGGAGACCAGACCCCCCCTCAAGCAAGAATACTAGTGATACTTCTTGTGACCTTCATACTCCAATGGGAATAAAAAGAGGCAAGGTTGGAAACCATTACTGCTAAGTATTCCGCCAATAAGAAAAGGCCTGCCTCTGCTGCCATTGCGGACCATGGTGATTTCACCTGTTCCTCTCCTGACAAGAAACATGGACGTATTGTTGGTCCGCCTGGTTCAGACACATCCAAAAGCTTATTACTTGATGACAGTCCTCTTGTTGGCAGCGGCAGCCCATTTACTCCAGGAATGTTTGGCAAAAGTTTCTGACAAGCAAGGAAGATCCTTGTGAATCTTGAGCTTCCCTCTCCCAGCATCAGCAATCCAAGTGTGAGTGCTTAGCTCTGATATCGCCGAAGCGCAAAGCGGTCTAAGTTGATGAGAAATAAAGTAAAGATCGCAATTCAGGGGATATGGCTCTACTAAAATGAGCATCAACCATTCATCTCTGGGAGTATGGCCGGAGTAGTTGTGGCAAGGGGAATTGAATCTGCTGTACGTGGTGTATGGCTTTTGAAGACTTTCGCATGAGAGTAGAAAGAGTTGGCAGCTAGTGTAGCAGGTAATAAGATAAGAAGAAAAAAATAGTTTCACCTTTCCCTTTGAAAGGTGCTTATCCACCCGTTCCATCTTTTAATTGAATGGCGATCATTATGATGTTATCCCAGGCCGATAACAATCGCTCCATGTTTTAAAATAATTCCAGGCATAACCTCTTGTTTATTGGAATTGATGACCACTGTCTCTGTCTCGAATCTTCCCATTTCGATACAACTTCAGAGACAGAAAGTTATTCTTTGTCTTGATCATGAAGCGTCGAATTAAGAATACTAAACGTAGAATGTTGAATGGGAACATTCCAAAACATCCCTTCCATCGTCACTATCATCCTCTTCCTCAACCTTTTCGACCTCGCAGCACCATCCCGTTCTAATGTCATCAGCGATATCTCTTCTTGCTAAGCTTTCTTTTGCCTGAAAATGTTGGATGCTTTGGACCACGCTACATCTCCAAAGTCTTTCCCACCGAGGATCACAATGTGGCCTTGCAATTCAGACTTATCGATTTCAACTGAGTTTACGCCCTTCCCGCCATCCATCAATTCAATGTCATGGTTTATCTCGAGAACCTTCACAGTGACCGTAGTTTTCCTCGTCTTCCTATTATATCTGATGGAAGTAATACGACCACGGTACTCTTTCCCATGTCTACCAAAGCTTACCGAGTCACCTACTTCGTACCTCGTCAGACTGTCAAATTGTTTAACTTTGATAGAAAAGATGTCAACGACAGTGTTCTTATTTGGAGAGTTGTTTTGGCTCAAGTCAACACGATACCTCTTGTCGTCGTCGGTTTCAAGAAGTTTCCTCTGCACGATACATTGTGTAGCCCACGATAGATCTACAATGATTGCATTAGGTTGGTGCGCGGCCGCTTTGTTCAATATTTTCCCTAGTCTTGAAGGGACGGCAGTCACATGTGGTGGCATGAGCAACGAATCGACGAGGATGATGTCTACTTTTGTGCCTTTTTTATCAATATCAATGGAATTTACCAGTGTTGCTCCTGATAATTTCATTATTTCAGCCCTAATGATCATGTGATGGAAATGTATCAATTAAAATGATGGACTTTTGACACGTGTCTCGTGACTATCATGCAATAGCACACTTACCATTTCTTTTCAAATTCCGCCTTTTCTAGGCTGACAACAATCCTAATACCATCGAACAATAGCTTTCCAGAGTCTGATGTGGGACGACTCCAATGTTTTGCATGAGAAGCTCTCTGAAGAATGAACAAACCAGTTTCATTGGACAATCCAAGCGGTAGGCTAAAGGGGACACAAATCGTATACAAGAACATTAGTGATGATAGTGTTCAAAATGTGCAAATATGTTTTTGTGAAACTTACCGATAGCGGATGTAGCGGCGATTGTCAAAGGCGCCAGGCATCTTACGTCCAACCTCTTTCTTTTCGGACTCTTGAAACTCTTTCTTTAGAGCAAATACCCATTCCATATCTAGCATAGGCACCCCAAGTGCACAGGCTAGAATATATTTGTGGGTGCGTCGACTTCTTACGTTCGAAATGAAGAATAGTTTCATTTTAATCTTGTTCTTTTGTAGGAACTTTTGCAAATCGTCTAGAAATGTCCCGCCCAAGGTATCAACTGCCCTTCTGACCTCGTCATTTACTCCAGATCCAAAAAAGAAAAGTCCACTCAGAGGAAGATTCTTGTGGCTATTGTTTAATCGTTTCATTTGGGGAGTACGGACAAAAGACATCACCTCGGAGTCTTCGGGAGCTTGAGTTAAATGGCACATAGCGGGAGGAGACAGTCTTACCCTCTTTCGAGGAGATTCTTCGTCTTCTTTCTTTTCTTCGGATTTTCTTTTGGCTCCGGCTCGTCTTCGGAATTTGAGTAGTTCTTTGAGGCCTCCTTTTGTCACTCTGTTATTATACTCATCTTGGTGGGGAGTTTGATTTGTTCCATTATTCAATTGCAATAAAATTTCAGCACCTTGCACAGTCTTCTGCGAAAATAGCATTTTCTCCGGCGAATTTCCTGCGCTTTGGGCATTGGGAGATTTTCGGAGAGATTTGACAGGACTTTTGTGACCAGTTTTTATTGTGCATGTGGAAGCATCTGAAATGGAGGACCTACTTTTGCCATCGCTGTCATCTTGTTCTACCTTTCTACGCTTAGCAGGTGGGCTTATTCTTTTTGTATTACTCGCAGTAGCTTCTTTCGCGGCCTGTCGCCGCCCACTGCGTTTGGAGTCTGAAAGTGCCGTATTCTTAATTTCATCATAAGGGATATGCTGTTCAATGGCACGGGACAGTTTGATTTCAAGATCGTCAAGAGCGTCAAGATTGCTACCGATGCCTGCTGCAAATGCATCATACGTCTTCAGTTCACGCAGAATATGGGCAACAACAGCTTCCTCGGTTGTAAAATAATCTTTTCCAAAGAAACCCTTTGATCCCTTTGAATTTGGTGGACAAAACCAGTAGTCGCGACCAAGATTGTCAGATCCTCTGCGCGTACTTTTGCAGTATCTCCATCCAGTTTCTTTCACAAGTAGCCCTTGTTTATTGGAAAGACAATCCCACATCGGCCCAAACAGGTTTCTCATAAAATGCCCCGACCTACTCAGCTGGAGAAAGTTCTGAATCAAGGAAGTGCAGAGGCTCATCGACTTCTCAGTCATCGTTCCATTTTTACTACGAAGGCTGGCATTTTCGAGTTCTCTGCTCACATTCTCATGAGAGGCCGCATCTTCTGCTATCGGGGTGACAGTCTCGACACTATTTTTTGTATGTTGCGGAGACTCAGTCCGCCAATCTGGTGAATGTATTCTAGATCTATCAATGCCTGATTTTGACCTAGTAGTCACAACTGTATTCATTGGTGCTACTGCATTTTGCAGAAAGTCTGCTTCGTCATCACCGTCTATGAGTCCCAATTCTTCAGCCTTCTTCCATAAATCATTTGCCTCGAAGAAGTCAACACCAAGCTTTGATCCGAGCCTCACAGAGCCATCGGGTGGAACATAAACTTGATTGTAG